>Ga0209282_1002576_pt1 | contig 10538 bp, 3 predicted proteins | sample Mtrugardesep15_FD_187529 | JGI IMG/M metagenome (GOLD analysis project Ga0209282, IMG submission 187529) | Root nodule microbial communities of legume samples collected from California, USA - M. trunc garden sep15 (SPAdes) (version 2) | ecosystem: Host-associated > Plants > Roots > Nodule...
ATATATATATATATATATATATATATATATATATATATATATATATATATATATATATATATTCTCTTAGGGTCTCTGACTCTAATCGGAGCTCATATTTAGTATTTCAGAACTTAAGCATTTTGAATGTTATAAGATTAATCCTCAAGTTGATAACTGGTCATTGATTTTTTACACGAGAATGAATTGTCTCTCAAATATATAACTTCAAAATCGAATTCAGATTCTTTTTTAGGGAAGAGTACTATTATCAACTCTCCCACCATCATGTTGGTACTATATATAATTGTTATTATTTTATCCTCAAAAATCAAATTCGATATTGCAAAGTTTACAACTATCACACAACAACTTATGTACCAAACACTTGTGTTAGACCGCATGATTTATATTATAATTGATCTTGGTATAAAGTAATATAAAACAATGATAATAAACTAAACAACTGAACTCAAGTGGCTAATAGACTCCACCAAATGATAAATTATTTGGAAGAATCAGAGTTTAATTCTTGGATTGAATAATTATTGACCAAACCATACTTACTTCACAGTTGAACTCTAGATTATCCTTGTCTGCCATCAATCGGATGGTTATGATAATAGAAAGTTTAAAGAAAGGTTTGTAGAGTTGACCTATAGCCTCCTCACTTTAATCTGCGGTAGACATAAAACATAGATACTTGGAAGAAAAGAATGTCAATTAATGGTCATAGAAGTAGTGACAATTAGAAAAGAGAAAAAGGAAAAGAAGTATGATTGTTAAATCAAATATTAATGGACCAAATTCAAGAAATTGGTTCACAGGGTTACCTACACGTAAATTACGCGTTGGATTATTCAATGGTTTAAGATAACTTTGCACTAGCTAATACTACTATACAATGTTCATGGAAATGGAATCATGGTTCCATTTCATCTCATATGTATGAAATAGTATTTATTAAGAGATATCTTAAATTAATGTCGACATCTTTAAGAAATTAGTTTTGAATTTTTGGCATACAAATATCACACACATATATATACTACTATCGTAATCCATGGTAAGAGATGGTTCATACAAAATGTAAGAGATGGTTCATACACTTATTTTAAATAATTTACCTTAATAAGTGTGTAAGTGATTAAATTTGTTTATATTGTGTAGGAAGGGGTATCTTATGCCACACCACATATTGATATCTAAAGTCACATCTGCAAGTGGTGTTCCATCATATACAAGAAAGTGGTTTAAATATTAATATGGCAAATCTTGGTCTCTAGCTCTTATACGCAATTAAATGTTATCACAAATGCAGTGATACCAATAAATTCTTAATGCTGGTCAAACATAAAGACCATACTACTATAGACTATAGTAGTAGAATCTTTCTCCTTTAGTTTTCAGCATGCGGCTGCGCAATCATGCAACCCATTTGAAAGTATTAGCACTATAAACGAAAATTATATAATGTGTACTACTATTATGATTCAACAAAATAAAGAATCCTTAAACAGATGTATTTCATTTGAAATTGTCCACCAAACTAAAGAGGACCTGTGAGATTGAAGAGTGACCTTTCATTCATGTCTCATGATAAATATTATTAATATCATAGCTTTTCAAGTGGAGAGAACTGGTTCACGAGGTGTCAACTCTATGATAAAAGTTTGACCTCATAATATTAAGAAATAGAAATTATGTTTTTTAAAAACAATTGTAAAATAGTCATTAATGATTTTTTAGACGGGACGAAAATTCTTTTGACACATAACCCTATTTCAAAATTTTAAGTATTATAGTGTCCCACAACATACTTAAGTATTTCAAAATTTTAAGTATTATAGAGAAATGAACTAGGGAAAATTCCCATATCTTTTTTGCAAGGTCTTGATATTGTGTGCAAGCCGTTCAACTATTCTTTATTTGGTTTCTCATAACTCTTCAAATTGTACATGTTGCTAAAGAAAAATAAATAAACAATTAAACAACCCTCAAGTTTTCACATTCTACGGTCCACAGGCCAAGAGCGGCTAGGGAGAGGATGGTAGATGCGGAATTCAATTTTCCCCTTGTTTTGTATTGTTTTATTGCAAAGTTTTATACTCCCTCTATGTTTTTTTTTTTAAACAACCCTCTATGTTTTAATCTTTTGAAGTTTTAGTTTTTGATACAAATTTTAACGAGTAATTAAAGTATATAAATATTTGTATGTTTTAGATTAGAAAGTCCTTATTTATAATTAAATACATATGTGATAAACCAAATATCACAACTCATTTAATAGTTTTATGGTGTGTTTTTCAACAATGATAAACTTTAAAAATATATATTAAATATACTAAAATATCAAATATTTTGAAATATAGTTGAAGTTCTAACACATCAAAACAAAACAAAAAAACGGAGGGAGTAGTATTTAGTTATGAGAAATGTTAACAAGTGCTCTTAGGACACTTGATAGGAGGTTTAAAATGAAAATTTTGTCTTGAAATTTGTGTATTCAACACATTAAAACATCAAAAAGTAACATTTTCTACATAAAAATTATCAATTGTTTCTATTTTTTGAATCCTTAACAAATGCCCTAAAGACACTTGTTAACAAGACTCATTAGTTATTAAGGGCATTTACAATAGTGAATGCTTCACTCATTTAATATCATATTGAATAAGCATCTCTAGCTTGGAGGAAAAATAGGATGTTTATAAAGAATGACAATTATGGAAGTTCTCTCTCTTTATCTCTGTTTTTTACTGGTCCAATTTTTTAAAAAAAATTATGAGGCGCTATGTTTATTAAGTAATAACATTAAAAAAAATTATAATATGATTGATGTATACATGTGAAACACATTGAAACATCTAAAATGAAGAGTTCTATTGTCGATAGTTTAATGGATCTACAATGGTGGATGTTTCACCTATTTAACACTATGTTTCACCTATTTAGCTTTACTTTGGATGGTCTAGTAGACTTTATATGATGCGTTAAATTTTCACATATTAACCATTTACTTTTTGCATCGCATTTGATCATTTTACACATATTAAATAAATATGACAAATGAAAGATAGAGGATAATGATTTTACCATAATATTTTTAATTAACTATTTGTGAATTCTAATTATTATAAATGCATAGTGAGAAAATAATAAATTAAGAGTGATATACACAATATTAATTAATGATGCAATTAAAAAAAATCAAAATTGCACTAAACTAAAATCGAAACTTATTTTATAACATGTTATTTTTTCTCTTTCAAATATAACATTTATTTTAAAACGAATGGAATAGTTTTTTTATCACTTATTTTGATGTTTTTGTTGAGTCCTTAGTGTTTTTAAACAAACCGAAGTGAAGAAAGCAAAATAAATATATGGATGTTGAATTGATAGCATCATGACACAATTTTGACATTGTGACACAATTTTTGGATCAGAATGTGAGTTACCAGTGACTTGAGATCGTGATACGATCTCCTAATCGTGACACGATTTGCATGAGTGCCAAAATTAAATTTTGAATTAAATGGAGGCATGGTGTCACGATTTTGGTCATTGTGACACGATTTTAGCTGCCCGTGACCTTGCCTGTAAAAGAAAAACTCGTTTTTTGAGAGAGGGTTCGAAAGTTTGGAGATAAAAAAGTACATTTTGAGCTGATGATTAAAGATTGGATAGGTGGTTTGCCATCAAACTAATAGTTGATCCTAATATATGTAATTTTTACTTCAAATTTGGTTATTGTAATTTCAATTATGAGTAGTTAAGTTCTTAATGATTAGGTCTTGAGATGAATCTTGTTGAATTTGTTTGAATCATGTAAGTTGTGGAACACTATCCTTTCATAATGCAAATCTAGTATCATTCAGTTTAATTTGTGTGCAATATGTTGTTTATATCCTAATCATATATATAGATTGATTTCAAAGTTTTAATGACTACTGATAAATAACTTTTATTTTGGATCTAATTAAATTATTCAATTAAAAGGGTTGTTTGATTATGATAATTGATTAATATACTGAAAAACCTTCAAAGAATACAGACTCACTTAAAGAATTCAAGAGTTGTAAACTTTGAAGAGAGCTGTAACTCAAAAAATTGATTAGAGTTACTTATAACAATGACTATACTTCTCGACTCTCAAGTCTATAGAATTAATTACATGGGAACTTATGTATTTCTAGGATGAGGAATGCTAGTAACACACATTCTAACACACACTTTTTAACATACTCTCTTTGATTGATTAAAATTCACATAGGTCGCACAAAATCATGTGGGTCCCATATAAATTTGGTAGGTCTTATGTGAATTTTAACCAATCAAAGATAGTGCTTTGAAAAATATGTGTTAGAATATGTGCCGTTAGCATTTCTCTTTCTAGGATTCAACCTCTGATTAAGCTAAATTAAAGACTTAAGACTTGTGATACAAACAAACATTCTTAAAGACCCGTGAGATGTAATCCAAGCATTGTTTGTGAGCCTGCAGGTTTATTTTTGTATAAACAAAAGAACATGTTTGGGTTTATATAATGAAAAAAAACATGGTTGGACACGTGAATGAGTGAGACCCAACCATGTAATTAAAGCTATTTGACATTTAAACGGTCCACATTTGAAAAATATGCATTCCACATAATTAGTCAAATCAAATCATCAGTAGTTAGAATCCTAAGAGGGCATTAGCATACTCAACATGATTATAAATACTCGAGGATCCTTGATTATAACATATCATCTCCTATTACATTTTCATCGTATCATAAGATCAACTAGCTCTCATAAATACCATTTTGTTTCACTAGTGATAACTATGGGTGAATTTCAGGCCATGCAAAAATATTTTGCCATTTTTCTTGTATTAGTTGCCTACCATATTTTCCTTCCAACTCAAGCTAGGAAGATAAAACCATTGACTGAAGATAATCCCAAACCTTCCTTTCCATCCCTTAAAACCGCTGTAAATGTTCCTTCTCCGACATTTGAGAAGAAAGTTAATCTTCCCTTGATGCCAAATCATGGTGTCGCAAGTATAGGAGATTCAAGCGGAGATACAAATGCATTCCGACCCACAACACCAGGAAACAGTCCTGGTGTTGGTCATCGGAAATTTGAAGGAGAAATTAAAAATATGAAGGTAGTTCAGAGTCCGATTGTTAAAGTTTTTGTGACTTCTGAAGAATCAAAAAATGCTTTTAAACCTACGTACCCAAGTCATAGCCCAGGTGTTGGACATGTTCAACAAAGTACAAATGGACAGCTAAATTAGTAATTTAACTAGGCAATATCGTTTAGGCTACAAAAATATATATGTGCAAGTAAAATAAGGTCCTCGGTTAATTTCACTATGCATTGCACACCCTAGCTAGATGTATTCTTGCATGGGAAACTATGCATTTGGTTGTTGGAACATCTAAGCGACTTAACACTGAAGTGAATCGACATATCATATCAACCCTTTCATTTAATGGAAGACTTTTAACCGACACTTGACACATAAGTTGCATAAGCTTGGGTGTATGTGATTAGTTATAGTACTATTCAATATTATGTGCGCATTTGCTCTACTTGATAATAATTGCTGGTTTTATATATATGTATAAAGCAAATTGCAGTTTAATAAATAAAAGATCTTATTATTACATAATATTCATTTTGTTTTAAGTTTTTCCTTGGTGGACAATGTTGGAATATTTTATTATTTAATTATATTTCAATATCGGCAAATATCGTAATAATAATTATATTAGCTATTTATCAATTGTGAACCTTAATTGATTAGTGATCAAATTAAGTAATAAAATTATTAGATTTCTAATTGGATAATTAATTAAATATTTAATTAATTGATATGGACTCAACGAGTGGATGTTCGGATAGCCCATTAACGGAATAATGGGAAACCCTGACTATCCAATATAAAAGAGGCTAGGGTCCCCAATATACCGTACACGTCAAACTCTCTCCTCTCCCCATCTGAATAGAACTTGACTCCCCATCTGAATAGAACTTGAGGCATAAAGGTACCGAAAATCAGCCGATGCTAACCCTATTTTGTGTGTTTCAGATCATCACCTCCTCTCTCTGTTTATAGTTGTTGTTGAGAGTAGTGTTATCAAAGCTTCAATCCAGGTATTCCTAATTTTAATAGCTTCATAATCATGTTCAATGTTTTGTTTTGTTTGCTTCCGCTATTAATTCATAATTTATCAAACATGTTCTATGAAATCTGTTTATTAAGACCTAAATTTCCAACAAGTGGTATCAGAGCGGTTTCATGTTTGATTTATTGACATTTTCATGTGTATTATGTAGCTTCGATCTTCTACAGTTGTTTTTGTATTCCTTTGTTTTATTCATTCATCGATGAATTGATTTAAAATATGCAATAACTGTTCATCGATGACTTTATGTTTATTCATCTATGCTTTTACGTGCTACGATATTTTTTTTATGTGATATTGTTGAGTTGCATTTTTTTTTTATTCATCGAAAATGATCCAGCTCCATAGTGATTTGAGAATTTCGATAACCCTGTCGATTTGCTGAACAATTCAATTCGGTTACTCAAACCTAAAACTTTATGCCGTAATATAAGATGCCAATGGAAAGGTTTTATTTTATTTCTTTTATTGTTTGTGGTTCCTTTTTTTCAATTGATCGAAAATCGGTACACGTAAACAATTTCTTTCGGTTTGCTTGTAATCAAAATATGATTTTTCATTGGTATTGTTATTAAGAAGGTCTGCTTTAATCAAGAAGCTAGGCATCATGAAAATCGATGGAAAGGAAAACCTTATTTGGCAACCATTTTTAAATAATGTGAAACTATTATTTTATTTTATTTTTTAAATATGACAATACTTTGAATTGTTTGCACAGAATGGAAAATAAAATTCAGTTCATTTATTTTCTATTTTATGGTTCACAATCTCATTACTATTGTTGTTGCCATAATTGATAAGATTTTCGATCGTGTTTATGTTTCTGGATTCATATACAATTTTTGTTTCATTTGTTTGAGGATTATATGTGTCCTACGTGCCTACATCTTATTTTAGCCAAGTAAAAGGATCCTTAGAGAATTTTATAAAGCAATTATCATATTTCTGGATCCAATGCATGAAATCAGCAGATTTTTTTTATTTGGCTTAGTTTTTTTTTTTATCATCGCATAAATCCGTTTTAAAATTTTGATTCACACAAATTTTAATTCTTAGCAATCCAAAAATTGTGTTTTAATGGTGCGCTTGGTATCTTGTTAAGGTATTTTATTTACAAATAAAGAAGTACATTTCTATAATATTTTACTGACATGTGTGATAATATTGTGCGAATGTAAACTTATTTATTTAAGAGTTTTTTTTTTTTGTTACATATTTATTTAAGAGTTTACATTCACACAAATATAATGGTAAACATATAACAATTATAAGAATTTATTCTTTGTCAAGGTAAATTGTCATTGTTTGATCATTGTTGTAAAATACCATTAGCAATTGATATTATTGTTGAAAGACTTAATATTGATGGTGCACTAGGTATTTTGATGAGTACTTTTGTTACTCTTGTTCTCTTTAAGCTAATATAGTTTTATGTATCTCTTAATTTGAGTTAAATTTATTTTAACTTTTAAAAGCTTTAGTTTTAGGAATTAAAGAATGATATTAATATTGTTCTTGGATCTAGACCTTAGATAAGGGTGGTGAAACTCAAATCTCTCATAAATTCAGCACTTAATGTGAGAATCAAGTTTGACTAGTGAGTGTACACCAAATCTCATAGGTCAAGTGAGATCATAAAGCTAAAATATCATATGTATTAGATGTGTTATTTAAGATGACAAAAAATTTTGTCATTTTTTCTTTGCTTAAATTAAAGTGTTTTTAAAGCAATATAGAGAAAGACAAGCTCTCATTGGAGAGTGGGTATTTCATTAAGATTATTTGGCAAAGAAAATGTTAGGAGCACATAATGTGAACTTTTAATCTTGCTAAGATACTACAATTTCGACTATCATATGACTTGTTCGAAAATTCAATGATTTCGACTATTATATAACTTGTTCGAAAATTCAGTATTTATTATTCTCTTTGCACAATTAAGTTTATAACTGTTATGGTTACAAATGGTCATTTAAATTATCAATTCATAAAGTGTGCAAATAAGGAATAGTTGAAGCAAGAGAAAATAAAATAGTGCTCATTTAGAAAATACCTCAAAAGATAAGGGCAAATAAAGAAAAGCAGTCTTGACTGACTTATTTCAATGATGTTGAAAGATATATCAATTTAGAATGGATAAAGTTGATAAAGATGGTTTTATTTATTTTTAAACTATTTTTAGATTGTCATTACTAGGTTATTTTTTGTATTTAAAAGACAATTTGATGAATCATTGTTTGAATTAATTTTTTGTTTTAATTTCTCTTTGAATAAATCAAGATATTTTGAGTTTTATAGTTCAGTTATTAGAGTGAATTCAGTTATGACTTGTGACATTCGACATTGTTTAAGATTTTGAATACTATAAGTTTTTCGTCCCACAAATTAAGAAAATTTGGAGACATAAGTTGTTAAGTCTTCTTGAGGATATTGAGTTTGGGGGAGAGATATGGTAATTGAACAAAATTGAATGAGAGGAAGAATTAGTTCTAAACTAATTCATATAGTTACTATTATTATAGTATATTTGGATTCTCATGAAAACATTGTTGTTCTTCCTCTCAATCAAGTTAAGAAATTCATTCATATAGATCAAACTCAATACCCTCAAGAACTAGAGCTTTTAGTGTCATTAAGTATTGACCGAAAGAGAAATTCTATTTAGTTTAATTGAAAGACTCTATTATGACAGTCATGATACTAGTTTGCTTATTGTAATTTTGGAGCTGCATAAGATAGATTTCAATATAGTGTTTCTTAATGATGACATTAATGATACAATACAATGCAACTTAATAAAGTTTTTGTATCAATTGATACAAAGTAAATAGTTTGCAAAATCATGAAATTCATTTATGAGTTAAGGAATTTGTCTCTTTATTGTTACCACAAATTCTCATAAATTAATTGTCTTATTTGGTTTTGAGATAATATTATATAAAATTGTGGATTTAGTAAGCTCGGTGGGAGTAAATTTATATTCCTAGTTTAATATGTCAATTTTATTTGATTTAGTCAACAATAATATATGTCTGTTATGTGAAACTAGTGAAATATCTAAAAAAAGTTAGTGATGAAAGATCCTGGGGACACCTCTTTTGTATTAGGCATTTCAATACTAGAGATTCTTCTCAAGGTATTATTCGGATATCACAAAAGAGTTATATATCAATAAAGTTGAAAATGAAATGACATAATTTTTGGATGACCTCAATCACTGAAAGAGAGACTTTTCAATCTCAAATATTGCCCATTAGAGAATATATGAATTAAAGAATTTTAAGTATTTATCTATTTTTTGCTTATAGAATTTTTATGTATGATCTTATTATACACATTTGGAAATAGCGTATATAATAAGATTGGTTGGCAGATACTTAAGCAAGTTTGAATTGTTGAAAAGGAAACCATAAGGATTATTTAAGAGAACAAGAGAGCTTATGCTCATATCAGAGATCTAACAATTTGAAGATCATTAGTGTGTTATACTCTTACTTTGGGATGTTTGTATATAACACACATCCTAACTCAAGAAATGACTGTAAGTATTTATGTCACTTGGTTGCATATAGTAAAAGGTATTGAAAGACCACTCAAGATATATAGTGACATAATTTAGTCATATAGATATTTAACAACTTTTATAAAGTTTATTGCCCTATAGATTATTGTTGTTGAATGATAGAACAAGTAGAGACAAATTTTATGCTAGCTGATCCACTAATCAAAGACATGGCACATAAGGTCTTTCTTATGGTTGTTGTCATTAAGGATGTCTTGGATTAGTGGGAGTCTCTTTTATTATATGTTCTATACTTTTGTTTTGGGATTGATACAGAATTTATGTTATTATTTTCTGCAGAAATAAAGTTCATGTGGCTATTATTGTTATGTATCATTTTGTTCAAATATTGAATTTGCAAACTTCAGTTTGATCTCACTTAAGTTTTTCAGTTGGATCAATTGGAAATAGACATGATTTAGAGATCACATTACATAAAATTTTCATGCCACTCATTTATATCGATCTATGTCGTCAAGTGCATTGATATGGTGGTCGTCGGGGTTCCGTCACGTTATACGTCAGTGACGACAGCCGCGGTGGTCCCATTATTAATGTATGAGGTGGACTAGATTGTAAAGTTGAAATCTAAAGATAAATATCATTTGGACGCGCGCCTAAAGTGTTCTGATATAATTATTAAGATATGTAGCCCAAGTGGGAGATTGTTGGAATATTTTATTATTTAATTATATTCCAATATCATTATATGGACAAATATCGTAATAATAATTATATTAGCTATTTATCAATTGTGAGCCTTAATTGATTAGTGATCAAATTAAGTAATAAGACTATTAGATTTCTAATTGGATA
>Ga0209282_1002577_pt1 | contig 10538 bp, 7 predicted proteins | sample Mtrugardesep15_FD_187529 | JGI IMG/M metagenome (GOLD analysis project Ga0209282, IMG submission 187529) | Root nodule microbial communities of legume samples collected from California, USA - M. trunc garden sep15 (SPAdes) (version 2) | ecosystem: Host-associated > Plants > Roots > Nodule...
TTGCTTGACCACACAAGCTTTAGAAAGAAAGATTAGTTAGGTTATGACCCAAATTGTATATTCGTCCTAGGCCACCAAAATCTCAGAAACGGCCCTGCTTATGGCATGTGCCATGAAGAAACTTGTTAAGGATTCCAGAAAGAATAAACAAATAAGAAGATTAACAATGCAACGGCGATCTAACTCTGGATTACTATAACCTCTTGCCCTAAGAATCAGAGGATTAACCAAGTTAAAAACAATAAGTAAACCACTAAACTCCCTCCTCTTTGTATTTTAGAGCATCTCTCTCATTTTTCATAGATGGTCGAGATTTTAATGATAAAAATGTGACTAACTCATAATCGTTCTCTCTTCTCTCTCCTCGAGAGTGAAAACGGAAACCCGTAACTGCCTCACCGGAGCACTTTCGGCAGCGGTTCACGGCGGTTTCTGGCTTGGTTTGCACCGTGTTTCAGTTTCTTCTTCCTTTAATCGGTAGGATTTTGAGATTTCTCGTCTTCTCCGGATGTAGTGTTCTCCTTCTACCGTGTTGTATGGCCACTTTCTATCCCTGAAAGTTTTTAGCACCGTCGTCGATATGTGTCGCAATGGATTGACACAGTTTAGATTTCCAATATATAATTTTCAGTATGTGTCCTAATGAAACGTGTTATGGATCGACACATATAATTTTTACTTTTGACATACTAATTTGTGCCCTTATGACACATATTAAATTTCCCTATATTTAATCGAAAGTGTAAAAACTCTTTATAATTTACAATGATCGTTTATATAAATTAAATTTTAAAATAATATATTCTTCAAAAAAATATAAATTAAATACCCTAGATAATCCAATTTTACAAATTGTTTTAAAACAATAAACTACTCATCATTTTTATTTATCTTTAAAAATATTTACAATGTTAAACCAACTTCATCCTTAACCTACTTATGTTACAATTTTTTGTACATAATCAATCAATGATATACTATAAAGAATATTTCACTGATCAGTATTAGAATTGAACTTTCGTTGACAACAAGGTCAGAAATTTAGATAAAAATAAATATGTATCATGTTAATTTTAATGGATTAGATATTGAAAAAGTCGTTCTTATGTAATTTAGATATAACTTTAATTAGTTGAAGATGTAATGTACCTTTTAAAATGGTCAACTAGACTTCTAATGACATACAAGATAAAAAAAAAATGAAATTTCGTCCACCGTTGATGTTTTTAAACAAAGAGGACTAACTAACTTAAGATCAAGAAATGACTAATTTGACACAAAAAAACAACTTTGAAACTTTAAATAAGTTAAAGGGCCTGGTGTAGTTTTGCCTTTTAGAATGTGCCTAAACTCTAAATATTAATAAATGCACATTCCAGAAACTAATCACCAAAATCTCAAAATAAAATAACTCAATAACATAATAAAATCTTACGAGTAATTTTATCACTTATAATATAGAATATTATTGATTACTTTTGACGATGACATAAAATAATTGAATATGAGTTTTATAAGTAATGAAATCATGTTTAATCATATGAAATAATATTTTTTAAAGTATAAAAGTTGACAAATAATTAGATGTGATCATTAGCACTAACACCAAATTTCGTCTATTAGAACTCCAAAATTAAGTGTGCTCGAGAGAGTAGTATTAGGATGGAAAACTTCTTGAAAGTCATTGTGTTGCACCTCTTTTGAGTTTTAAAAATAAATAAATAAATAAAATCTATCAATAACACTTTATTTCATAAAATGATCAGTAATATAACGAAGCGTGCTTTACTTTATCTAACAATTGAGCTATGGAATTTTCTACATTATTAAACAATCTATTATTGTGGTCATTCCAAATAGTCCAAGCACAAAGTAGTGAAACTAGCTGCAAAAATGAGCGCCTTGAGTGTAAACCGTCAGCCGAATCAATAGACTAATACAAATGGTCTAAGATGTTGTGAGGGTCTGGTCCCGACATGCCAAGCCAAGACCGCACCACCTGCCATAAAGAACCATAAAAATAGCAAGATAAGAATAAATGTTGACAAGTCTCCAGATGAGCACACCTCGCCAGACAACCCGCCACACCAACTGTAATGATACCGCGATCCAACAAATTCGATCGTGTAGGTAACTTATCCTGCAATAACCTCCAAGCAAAAACTGAAACTTTCAGAGGAACTTGTTTATGCCAAATCAGATCCGCCCTGTGATCAACCAGAGATGTGTCCTGAGAAGCTAAAAGTTGGTAAGCACCACAAACCGTGTAGCCTACGCTAGGATCAAGCTCCCAACTCCAGGAAACCGCTAACTCTGTAAACCGCTAACTCAAACAAACGCCTAAAACGCACTCCCAGGAGCACTCCTCCGAACCACGTATCATACCAGAAAAAGGTATCGGCACTATCGCTCTCCTTCTGCGAGACACATTCCTGAAACCAACCTCCACCGACACCCCCTAAACCATCTCTAATCTTAGCTATCTCCCGCCACCACGAAGAACCACTCTGCCCCCCACCTCAAACCTCCCCACCGCATCACCAAAATTAGCAACCAAGACTCCTCTACTAATAAACCCCAACACCATTTTCCTAACAAAGCAATATTAAACTCCCGCAACTGTCTCACCCCTAGGCCTCCATTCTCCTTATGAGAACAAACATTATTCCAACAAATCCAAGTGATTTTCCTATGGTCCTCACTGCCGCCCAATTTTTTTTATTAAAAATAGAATCAATGGAAGAGATTATACATGTCGAAGCCTAGAAGAAGGAAAGAGCGTAAACAGGGAGAGATATCAGGAAAACTTGATAATGATTAAACGACCACCAAACAACCGGAAGCGACTTTTAAAACCCTACAGTCTACTCTTAATACTACGCAGAACCGGTTCTATTTTAATTTGGTCTTTGAGCTCATTTTCTCATTGGCATGGAGTATTTTTTGCTGACATGGCAGTGGTAAGATGTTGGTGAGTCATAAAAAATTGGCATGGAAGGACGCAAATGCCCCAAATGATATAAAGCAAAAGTCCATTGTTTATCTCCTTCAAATTTCTCAGAATGAACAGTGGATCAATGATTAATCATTATTATCATTTACATGAGAAGTAACAAATGTGAAGAATTAAAGAAACAAACAATTCAAACCTTAATGAAATTTGTAATTGAAAAATGCAAAAACTAATAATTTCAACAGATAAACAACAGAGAATTACACAAAATTCAGTCCTCATGTATCCTCAATACAGATACAGATCAGTAAAACGTGTCCGCACCTAATCAACATTTGGTTATTATGAAGGACCAGATTTCTGTTTTCAAAATTGATCTCACTCCGCCGCATACTTCTTCCTATGAAAATGCAACAAATGCATGTCTTGAATGCCTTGTAAGCTATGCTGGTACGGTTGTTTCTTTTTGAACTGTTTCTCCAAGAGTGAACCGAACAAAACGCCGCACTTTAATGTTCTCTCCAATAGCAGCTATACTTTGCCTCACCAAGTCTTTCACTACAACACTGTCATCCTTAATAAATGGCTGCTCTAGAAGAGCAAGCTCTCCTAACCTCTTTGAGATTCTTCCCTCGACAATTTTTTCTCTAATGTTCTCGGGTTTCGAAGCAAGGTCTTCTCTTTGCATCTCAAGTTCTTTTTCCTTCGTCACAATAGTTTCGGGAATATCTTCAATAGATACAAACTGAACCTGTGGACAAGCAGCAACTTGCATTGCAAGATCATCAACCAACTCCTTGAATTTCTCACTTCTGCCAACAAAGTCGGTTTCACAGTTCACTTCAATTAGAACACCAATACGTGCATCGTGAATGTATGTACCGATTCTTCCTTCAGCTGCTAGTCTTCCGGATTTCTTGTCAGCAGATGAGAGACCCTTTTTCCGGAGGTACGCTTGCGCCTTTTCAAGATCGCCTTCCGTTTCAGCAAGAGCTTTCTTACAGTCCATCATCCCTGCACCGGTTTCTTCTCGTAGTTGCTTGACCAAGGAGGCTGAGACCACAACTGTTGATTTCCTGCAACACAACATTGAACATTTTAATATTTGCGTCAAACACATCCATTTTTTTCTTAAATTTTGTGTGTACAGCTAGCACGTACATATGTTGTTACATTCAGTTTTTGCGTTTTCTAAACTTACTACTGGTGTCGGCATGTCGGTGTTAGTGTCGTGTCAAATGTCCGTATTTGTGTCAGTGCTTTCATAGACTGACGCTCACAAATCATACAGTCACAGCTTAGGTTAAGTTTTGTCTATAGCAAGAATAACTCATAGGTAATACTTAACATAAATACAAATATGCAGGGAAGGTTAGGGTAAAATATTCAAGAAAACATATCACCCTCATATAGTTTGTAGATTTCAAAAGTGAGTCAGTTCCTTTAAGAGATTCCAAAAGTGAGTCAGTTCTTCACATCATTTGTAAAAAAGAGTAGGAAAATGAGAAATCCAAGAAATATCTACTTTGGCATAATTATGGAAATTTCATAAATGGGAAAAACTACCATTAACTTAATTTAAAAGCATCCTTTATCTTTTTTTTTTTAAATGTCTACCAAAATTTCATAATTAAATAACGCAATAACAAGTAGAAATTCATTGAACTACACTTACTTTGGTTCAGTCTCCTTGGCTTCTGCAGCAGCAGCAGTCTCCGTGGCTTCTGCGGCAGCAGGCTCCTCTGTCACTGGAGTAGTTACCGGTTTTGCTGAAGTTTGTGCGGCGACTTCAGCAGCAAAATCCTGGCTTTTCTTTTCCAAACCCTCTCCGAGGTTGAACCGAACAAACCTTGTAACTTTCATATTTTCTCCAATAGTTGCAATTGTCTGCTTAACCATATCCTTTACTGCCACTTTATCATTCTTGATGTAGGGCTGCTCAAGCAACGCTAAATCCTCAAGTCTTTTCCTTATCCGTCCTTCAACAATCCTTGATCTAATTTGCTCTGGTTTTGACGCAAGATCTTCTTTCTGCAATTCTATCTCCGTTTCTTTCTTCACGAACTCCTCAGGAACGTCTTCAGTAACAACATACTCTACTTGAGGGCACGCAGCCACTTGCATGGCTATATCATCGACAAGATCTTTGAAAATTTCACCTCGGGAGACAAAATCTGTCTCGCAGTTTACTTCCACTAAAACACCGATCCTGCTGTCATGGATGTAAGAACCTATCCTTCCTTCAGCAGTTGCTCTAGCTGCTTTCTTGTCTGCACTCGCTAAGCCTTTTTTCCTTAGGAGCTCCTGTGCTTTGATAATGTCACCTTCACTCTCTGATAGAGCATTTTTGCAGTCCATCATTCCAGCTCCTGTTTCGTCCCGAAGTTTCTTCACAAGTGCTGGTGATATAGTTGCTGCAATCCAAAGGGCGGCGGAACAGACATTTAACAATTAGAAGTCTTATCTAAGAATTCAAAGATAGGTTAACAGTCTAGAAAACCATGACCTTGTTTGGATAAACAACCTAATTAAAGCTTATAAGATAAGCGCTCATTATCAAAGTGCTTATGTATAAGCTATTTTTATAACAAAAGATAAAATACATTAAAAATGGAAGTATATTCATTTTTTCTTCTCTTTTACATGTAAAAACTGAAATACATGTATAAATTCAAATCTGTCTAACATATTTACTTCTGTTTAATATAGAAAAATGAGAGTTGAAATATGAAGCAAATAAGATGAAATGGGAACCTTTACTCGAGCCTTCATCTGAAGCAGATAAGGTGCTGCTTGTTTCGGATGCAATTGCAACCGCTTCATCTTCAACTTGTGCTGATACAGGTGTTTGTTCTTGCACCTCTTCAGTGGCAGGACTTTCAGGAGAGGGAACTTGATTGTTTTCTTCAGTTACATCTGCCGATAGAGGATTCGATGTTAAAATAGGATAATATAGTAAAAGAAAAGGGTGCAATTGCTTCGGCTGCATAAAGTTGATTGGGATAATATAGGAAATGAAAGGGGTGTAATATCATGTAATATATGATTTAAATATAAAGTTCAAATAAGCTCAAAACTTTCTATCAATTTCAATTCAATAACCAAAATTCAATCAGGAAAGCAGAATTTGAAAAGGAATGAAGCATAACCTTTATTCAAGCTTTCCTCGGGGGACAAATCACCATTTTGTCCAGTCAAACTAGCATCAATCTCATTGATCTCTGGAACAGCTGCAACATTGTCATCTATTTGAAATGCAAAGGAAATATTATTAGTTAAGTTAATAAGAAACTCTTAAACATGCATCTTACTGCACAAAATATGCTTGATTTTAGTTGTAATTTCGGATAATGACATACGACCAATTTTAGTTGTAAATATGAATGAGATAAAAGGGCAGAAAGAGAGACAGATAGAAAACAAGAACCTGGTGTTTCTTGAGGAGCTGGTGCACTTGACGTAATGTCTGATTCTTTAACAACAGGGCCAGGCTCAACTGCCTCAGTTGCAGCTACAAATTCTTCCTTTCCATTGTCAGTTTCTGATTGTTTTTCATCTTCCGCAACAATTTGATCAGCCACTTCAACCGGTGAGTCAGTTTCTATTAAACGTTCATCAGCCACTACAACCGGTGAATCAGTTTCGGCGTTGATTGTTGCAATATCTTTCTGAATAGCTTCCTCGATAAGTGAATTTACAGCATCTAAATCTTCTTCTGAAGCCAAACTTTCAGCAATCGCCTCTGTTTCCTTCTCAGCGGCACCGTTTATAATACTTCCTTCTTGGTTGCTTTCAGCGTCCACAACAGTTGTCGAAGAATCGACCAATGAATCTTCCACAGTTTTTGTAGTTGATGATTTAACTTCACTCTGAAGTTTCTCCCTCTGATCCAAAAATTTAGCAATATCCTGATTTCTACGAAAAGCCAATACAAAAGGGTTTGTTGCGACGTCATCACCCGCTTGTGCAAATGCCTTGTCCAATTCTGCAACAGCTCCTTCCTTCTTCATAGTCAACGTCGCTTGTCCTCTTGTGATACGCAAAACTCGTACGCTAACTTCTTGACCAATCTCCAACGAAGATTTTCCCATTATCCTCCCAAATCCACCGTCAGCTTCCTCATCTGATGGTAGAAATCCTTCCTCTCCTTCAGGAAGTGATATAAAAGTACCACTCCTCGTCAAATTCTTCACCGTACCCTGCAAATCCTGACCTACAACAAATTTTGTGTTTTTCCTATCTTTCCTTGGGCCCGATTTCGAAGAATCCCTCCTCCCAGAGCCGGATTTCTCTGCATTGTTCGGTGCATCATTACGTTTACCAATATCAGCGTTTTCTCGCATAGATAGAGATATACGATTAGTTTCAGCATTCACTTCAATCACCTTCACCGTAACTTCTTGTCCAACAGACACCACATTTGAGACATCCTTTACAAAGCTATCACTCAACATTGAAATATGAACAAGTCCATCCGTGAAAGCTCCGAAATCAATAAACGCACCAAATGGTTGGATAGATTTTACTTTCCCCGTAAAAGCTGCCCCGGGAACCAAATCCTCATTCTTTACAGGAGGCATCTCGCTTTTCCTTACACGTTTGCCTTTCCTAGAACCAGCATTGGCATCAGACTTAGGAGATGAGTCTTCACTTGTTCCAACTTCATTTGAAGGAGATTTACTAGAAACGTCATCGGCAACAGGTGAATCTTGTACCTCCACAGATACTTCCGTTTCTGTGGCTGATATGGAAGTTCGAGATTTTTTCCGGTAAGAGCATATTCTCTTGTTCTGAGGAAAAACTCCATTGACGACAAATGAAGGGAAGAGAAATCTCTGAGTTGATGACCCGTGTCTTAAAGAACTCCTTGAAAAGTTGAGTTTCGTTAACGAGTTGTTCTTTCTTGTCAAATAGGCAACTCCAGGAATAACCGAAGAATTTCCGACAGAGCATGATATTATGGGATTCATGTTGGATTTGAATTATGAAACCTTCTTATTTTTCAGGATCAGTTCATCCTGTGCCACCTTCAGAAACATATGAAGAATATCAATAAGTATTGCATAAATACACAAATCACATTACATTACATCAAGCATGATCACATCTTCTACAAATTATGAGTGAATATGCAAAATGACTACATTGTAGAGAAATGTCTACAAGAAAACTACTCCTGCTGAATTTTACTGCAACAAAGATCGTCAATAAATTAATCTAAGTGAAAATTTCTAGGAGCCTATGGTATTCAAGAACTTCCACTTAAGTGTAAAAAAAGGGAAACCCGGTGCACTGAAGCTCCCGCATATGCAGGGTCCGGGAAGAACTTCCACTTAAGTGTACCAAGGAAAATTAAGTTCATGAATGCTGATTTCAATGATAAAGTGTTCCTTAAAATGTTATCTATGAAGCACCAACACAGACACCGAACTCGACACGGACACTAACACGTCGAAACCAATAATAATTTGAAAAAAATGATATAATTAAGTGTAATCATATGTATTGGTGTCGGACATCAACGCGTGTCCGACACCAGGACAGGCCTAATCCAAGAAGTGTTTGTGCTTCATGTGTTGTTATTCACTCCCAAAACATTATCGGTTACATCTTATCAATTCATTCATGCATGATGTATAAAATTGTTCAAAGCTTCAATCAATATCAAAATAACTTGAAGTTGTTGAATTTCAATATCTGGATTTCACAATCAAAACTCTTAAGACAAATTCAATTGTCTCCTTTATGAAAATAACACAGTAATAAAGATAATTGGCTAGGCCATGACATTCAAAAAGCACTTATTTTTTGCTAAATTAACACAATTAGCTTAGTGAATTAACTAGAATAGGGCCCTTCTGTTTCAGTTTCAATCAAATTGTGGAACAACAATGCACTAAAGAGACTCAAGTGATTCCAAAGTTCAATTAATCAATTTCAATCTTCAACATAGTAAAGTGAAATAAACACAATTAACTCTTAGAAATGGAACCCCAAAAAAAAATATCATACTTCCAAAATTCAAACTCAATTCATGAAAATATCACATTCATTTCATAAAGATAATTGGCTAAGCCATAAAACCACAAAAGCACTTTAAAAAAAATAAAAAAATAACACAATTAGGTTAAATTAGTGAAGAATCTATGAAGCACGGACAGTCCTTCGATCAGGCGTGTCTCGGTGTCGGACACGTGTTGTGTCAGACACCAACACAACACCTGACACTTATAATTGCACCGAATTATGTGATTTTCTCAAATTATTAGCGGTGTTGGTGTGTGTCATGTCCGTGTATGTGCTTCATAGAGAAGAATTAACTAGAATTGAGCATTCTGTTACAATTTCAAGCACAGTCTAACATACTTTCAAAATTCAAACTCAATTATGGAAAAATATCACATTCATTTCATATATAGATAATTGGCCAAGGCCATGAAACCCAAAAAGCACTTTTTTTCAAAATTAACACAATTAACTTATTAAATTAACTTCAATTGGCCATTCAACTTCAATTTCATACACAGTGTAACAAGAATGCATTAATAAGATAAAATTTCAACCAAGCTTAATAAAAATCCATGCTTTGTAACCTAATCTATTACCTTAATCCAAATTTCAATTAACAAAACTTCAATTTTCAACTTAATATAGTAAAATAAACAAAATTAACTCAAAGAATTGCCACATAAAAACAAAAAACATCATGGTATGAAACAAAACATATACCTCGGAAACTTCAAAAGGGTACAAAGAAAGAAGAAAAACAATGCAAATGAAGATTGGTTTTTGAAGTTTTGAGTGTAAAAATGTAATCTTTTTGGTGAAAATGGAAATGGGTTGTGATGATGATAGAAGGGTGGGAAATGAATGGAGTGGCTTTAAATCCTTATCTTCAATGTTTCACAGTTTTCTTTGTTTTTTTGTTTTTCTGATAAACCGAACCTAACTCCGAAGCTGAGGTTTGGGTTGAGCCTGGTTGTTGAGCCCATGCTATTTATTAGGCTTTAAAAGCCCATATCATGCAACATTTATTTTTACAAAAATTAGAATGTTGCTTAATAAACACCTCAATTTCGCTCGAGATTAAGTTTCTGATCGGTTGTTTTTGTGTGTAAATTTGATCCGGTTGTAACTTTCGACCAGCTCTTTTCAATCAAGTTAGTGATTTTGAGATGTCTATTAAGCAACTAAAGTTAGGTATTGTAAATGTCATATTTACGATATACATTTTTTTAATGTTAGTGCACTGAAAACATTAAGTTTGAATTAAGTGGTTGAACTTAAGTCGTTAATGAACTTTAGTGAAGGAAAATCATATGTTAGAAACCAAGTTTGATTTATGTTTGAAGCAGTGCTTTAGATTATTATGGCTCATTTTTCCTAAGAATGGAGGAATTATATGGTTAAAACAAAAAGGAATTATATGGTTTCGAGGGATCTGAATTATTACGGAAATAATGTGGGGGATGGTGGTGTTAATGTTTTGTTGTTGTCATCAAAATAGTCTAGTGGAGATAATCACACAACATTAAGTGTGAGAAATAGAGAATAGCAGGTTCGTACTTGTGTCCTAATACATCAA
>Ga0209282_1002578_pt1 | contig 10538 bp, 7 predicted proteins | sample Mtrugardesep15_FD_187529 | JGI IMG/M metagenome (GOLD analysis project Ga0209282, IMG submission 187529) | Root nodule microbial communities of legume samples collected from California, USA - M. trunc garden sep15 (SPAdes) (version 2) | ecosystem: Host-associated > Plants > Roots > Nodule...
CAAGATACTTTTTTTGGGGGCTGAGTTTATATCAAGGAGAGAGAAAACGTTGAGAGAGAAAATAATATCAAGAAATACAAGGAGCAGAGGCAGCAAGAAAATCACAGGGTCACTAAAAGAGTTTATTATCTACTGTAACTACTTTTTTAGTTCTAAAATTTGCCGAAGGAAAAAAGTTTCTACCACAAAAATTGGATGATTCCCAAGTAACCTTGAAGAACAAGCAAAGTGCAACAAGGAATAACCATGAGATTATCAAAGGAACAGATTATAATGTCCAAACCCCGCTGCCCACCGCTAAATAACTCTATCTAGATTAATGTATTTGATTTCCTCAGTAGCTTAGTAAATAATAGACACATTTCAGAAATTTTACTAAGAAAAATTAATATGTCATTCATCCTCAGTTATCAGAAATGTGTCTTTCATGACATATTGATCCTCAGTTGCTACTCTTGCTATATCAAAGGAACAGATTACTCTTGCTATATTAGTAAATAATAGACACATTTCAGAATCAATATGTCATTTATAGTAGTATCTATTTTTATCAAACGGGGTTGCTACTGAGGATCAATATGTCATGAAAGACACATTTCTGATAACCTAGAGTTCATTAAAAATCTCCTCAAACGATTAAAAATTATTTCAATTAGATTTTAAACTCGAATTTTCTTAAACGATTTTTCTTTCCTAAGACTCATTAATCAATTGGGCTCAATATATTACTCTTCACATTTCAGTCATAATAAATTATCTATTGTTAACAAAGCAAAACAAAAATCGTAACCCATTGGCAATAACTTTTAAATTTAAGAGTGGTCACTCTATCCTTAAGTTAAGAAGATTATGTGAATTTCAAAAACTAACAAAAGCCACCCCAAATGTGATAAATCTTAGGATTATGATAATTTCAAAAACTAACAGAAAAATTGTTGTCCAATGTGATTATTGGAAACTTGGAATCACTGTTGCAACACGTTGAACCTTAACACTAGAGCAACATGCTAGCACTATAAAAATGACTGTCAAATATAGGTGATTTATAAAGACAAGATTTGTTCTAATTTACTATCCATTCTAAGCGCAGGAAAAGCATTAGAAACTAGCGGAAAATGTAAGATGTCACTTTTATATACAATGGAGTGTTAAAGAAATACGTTGCTCTTCAATCATCAAGTTTGGTCATCTTCAATAGTAGTTTGTGAGAGAGTTGAAATCATCGTCAGGCTTCACTGCATTAAATCAGTGCCAGCAATAGCATTTTCAAGCCCCTGAAATATGTAACGAGACCAAGTTGGCAAACAATGAGTTGAGAAGATGAGACACTACTCCAAGAGAATAGATTGATTAATGTACAACGTTTATTCTCAAAAAAACAATGTCAACATCTACACCGAAGTGGTACATGTACATCCAATAGGCTGCATCATAAAAGATGTTAGCAAGGTAGATAATTTTGATGCAAAGAAGTTTGAAAAGGCCATGTCCTTAGAGTTGTCTCAATATTATTTAAAGAAGTATGCACTATGCACCAGTGGAACAACAATCTACAAATATTAGCAAATATTCACATCACTGAAATTATACCAAATACATGCCAATGCCAAGAGGACATAAGTGATCATGAAGAGGAATTCTAATATCTCCGCTAAAATGAATAACCAGGCTCCCTTGTCTTCTCTTTGGACTGTTACAACACCTAATACAGTATGTTATAATAGATCATTTGGCACAATTCTAATTGTTAAGAAGGCTTGGAAAGCAATTCACAAGCAAATGAGCTATCTCTGCGATTTATACTTGTGGGGTCAGCTTATAATGTTTTTGTCCTTGGAATAACCTAGCCTACGGGATTGATGAGGCATTCAATTGGGTGCAAACCATGGTAGAAAATAGTATTGACCCAATTGTTGCTTGTTACATATTTTTCTTCATTTTCCTTATGATCTGGGCATGGACTAAATGCTAGTGTGGAATATGTGACGAACCCCTTTATCTCCCTCAGTACTCTCTGATTCTCCCTCTATCATTCCTTTTTTCCTTTTACAGAATTCTTTAGCTTGTACGCTGAGAGTGATTTTAACATTCAATAAAACAGTGCTTTATTCATCAATTTAATTTCAAATCATACCAAAACTTTGGTTCTCGAAACATTTGAATGAAGAAAGACATGTTAAAAAGGCACAAAGAAGTCAATATCCCAGAGAAGTACCTGGACAATGATCTTGACAGCCTTAACACCTTTGATATCTTTGTGACAGAGATAATGAGCTTGAAATTATACCACCATTACTTAGCAAGAAAACAAATCTGGATGGTAGAGTTCATTGTATTAGAATAAATTACAGCAAACATATAATTGACAATTGAAAAAACTTCCATAATAATATGAAGTATGAACGCTTATTCAAAAAAAATATGAAGTATGAACGACTATACTTGCTGGAACATTTCTGGCTTATGGCAAGTCTTAACATTATCCCAACTAGAAGGATCACCACTTCAAGAATTTCAATAATTAATATCAAATATGAGCAAGTCCCAGATGTTGATTTAAAAGTTTTAACACTAAAATGCCGATTTCAAATTTTTAACACATCATGAAAACGAAAATGCTTTTTCACAGCGTGCCTTAATGGAGTGAGTCACAAACTAGAACAGCAAGACACATACCACATGCATAGCAGTCAAACAAAGTTTAAAGATCATAAAGCAGACAAGTGAGTTAAATCACATGAAAACACACTATTCCGAAACTTCTACTCTCGAAACATTCTTCAAGGGTGGTTGTGAATTAGTGTCAGATGATGATTCTACTATTCCGTTCACCTGTAGTTGTGAATTAGTGTCAGATGATGATTCTACTATTCCGTTCACCTGTAGTTGTGAATTAACAGTATAACAATAGCTATTGTTACTAAATAAATCATAACAAATTAGAATAAACTTTCAATTTAAGATAGTGGTCACTCTGTCCATGACGCCATAAGTCAAATTCTGAATAGCCATATAACCACCTTAAAAGTGAATTTCAAAAACTAAAAAAGAAAAATTGTTCTGTAATGTGATTATTGGAAACTTGGAATCACCCTTGCAACACGTTGAACCTTCACACCGAAGCAACAATGCTAGTACTATAAAAATGACAATATGTCAAATATAGGTAATTTGTAAAGATAAATAGAAGAGTTACAAATGTCCCTAACATCAAACTCAACGATCAATGAGCAATTGAGCATCTTTAGCTAAATAATTTGTATAACGTTTGAGAGATAGATAATAAAATAAATCCTTTAAAAAATCTGTCTAAAATAAATTATGAAAATAAGGTAAAAGGATCAAGCGGATTCCCAAATAGAAATGTTTGCCACAAGTTGACGTGAAAAGATTTTAGTTGAATATTGCCAGAACTATGGGTTAATGAATGTCTATGCTTTATAGCACAAACAAAATGTTCAGTTTTCAAAACCTCCAGTAACACCTCTAGTGATCCTGGTACATAAACACCCTCACACTCCTTTCATTCCTGCTCATGACCGATATTATCTTTTGAATCATCATCAGGCTTCACCACTTATATATTGCAAATCAGTGCCAGGAATAGCATGTTCAAGCCCCTGGAATATTACACAAAAATCATATCAAAATTTTAGTTCTCGAAACATTTAAAATATCAGAATGAAGAAAGACATAGTTAAAAAGGCATAAAGAAGTCAATATCCCAAAGAATTACCTGGGCAATGATCTTGACAGCCTTCACACCTTTGATTTCATTGTGACAGATATAATGAGCCTGAAACTAGACCAACATTAGTTAGCAATAGGACAAATCTATTGCAGAGAACATATTATTGCCAATTGACAATGGCATGCATCAATGAGGGATCACCAGTTACTTTATATGCAAGAAACTATTTGTCTATTGGCATACTTTATATGGTTGAATAACCCTCCATAACATGAAGTATGAACGACTATACTTGTTGGAGAATTTCTGGCTTATGGAAATTATTAACATTATCTCAAGAGGGATCACCAGTTAAAGAATTTAAAAAAATAAAAAATATCAAATACGAGCATGCTCAACAGTTGATTTTGAAGTTTTAACACATCATGAAAAAAAATGCTTTTTCATGGCTTGAAGCCTGGTTGCACGCAATCACACACTAGCAGAACAAGACACATGTTTTAGGCATAGTCGTCGAGCAGAGTTTAAGAGATCATAAAGCAGAAAAGTGAGTTAAATCACATGAAAACACACTAATTGCCAAACATGTACTGGATTACAAGCTAAACGATCTTATTGTGAAACTCAATTCTACTAGTGAATTTCTGTATTTAGGATACTAGATTTCACAAGGTTTGTATCCTTGAATCTCATTGTTAAGGCCGGTTTTGTTAAACGACAGAATATCATAACTGCTCAATAAGTGTAACATAAAACTACTACTTTATCATGGTCATTTGTTTTGTCGCGGATTTAAGAGTTAAAGATTAATCATGGATGACAGGATGAGGATAGGCTATTAGGTATATTGGTTACAAAGATATTACTTTTAACTGATGCTTTTAAAGAATGTAACTCTTACAAGCTTACTAGTTGAGTTCGCCTAAACTTCCAAATGACTTTAAGTTCCAGAATTAGTTCAGTCAGAAAGTTTACTGTCATTTTAAAGACGTTAAGCAATGGCTTTGAGTTCCAGTTAGTTCTCTTACAAAGAATGCATATCTTCGCAAGGGTATCATCTGAGTGAGAATTGATAAAGTTTACATTAAGAACTACGTGTCTATTTATGGCCTACGGGTTTTTAAGCTCTGTTCCTTCATGTTAAGAAAAATGTTAAAAATGTCAAATGTGTCGTTTCCTTCCACTTCCAATGGTTTAGCGATGATTAAAACTAATTCAAATTTCAAAATGTCTTTTTCTTTCCAAAACCATACTTTAATAATATCGAATCAACAAAAGGATATAAACTCAGCCCAAAAGAGGTATCTTGTTCACATGCATACTAGAAAAATTATGCATCTAAGTTGTGATTTCCCTTTAAAACAACAAAAATGATACTGAAATAAATAAATAAATAAAATGTAGAAGACATAAATAAATATACCTCAGCGTCAAGTTCCTTGTGTCGAGGAGCTGTCCATAAAGCTTGAATTGAGGTAACAATTTGGCCCTAGAACAGAAAGTTGATTAATTAGGCAGAAACGGAGGGTAAGTATTAATTAAAAGATAATGAAGTTGGAATAAAAATAAAATGCTTGCCTGAGTTCCGCATACAGCAATCTGATCTCCTACATGAAGAGTGCCATTAACTAAAACAACATTGATGGTGGTTCCACGGCCTTGAACGAGCTTGACATCCAAAACAGTACACTGGTAGCCACAAGGCAAACAAATAAGGATTAGGTATGTATGTAGAGTGGGTTAAACATTGAACATGAAGTGATAAGTAATATAGATAACCTGCAATTCTTCTTTGGTGTAAGTAAGTTTGTCAAGCATGGTATTCTGGGTCCACTTAATCAATTCATTTTTGATATTTGTGAGTCCTTCACCACTGAAAAATCATGAATTTAGTTGTAAAATAATATCAAAGACACAAACATACATATATATGATGATGGTTTTGGTACCTTATTGCACATGTAGGCACAATGCTGACAGTTTCTCCGATTAGTTTGTTACCATAATACATCTCAGTTTCTATCCCATGTTGTTTGAACTGAGTAACAATCTGTATGAACCTAGAAGAAAACTTAGTTTTAGCATGAGAAGACTAGCTCTTATAGGCTTGACGGAAGGAAAGAGCTTTGGTAGATGTTTCCCATCCACAAATCTTGTCAATATGATTCAATGCAATAATGAACTTTTTGTTCCACATTTGTAAAAGATCAAGTGATTCAATAGTTATTGGATGCAAGTCTAGAGTAATGTCAACAACTAGAATTGCGATATCACATAGGGTTACAGCCTGAGACCTTGAATGAGTAAAGAGCTCGAGGCCTGGCGTATCGATAAAGAGTAAACCAGAAAGTTTGATTTTAGGATATTCAGGTCTCCATATCAAGAATGTGGCAGCATTAGTTCGGGTAAAATCAAGAGGAGGATGAATTACTTTACCATGTCCTCGCATACAATCAAGCAGGGAGGTTTTGCCACTGTCTACGGCACCCAACATACAGCAAATTGGAGCACGAAGAGGTTCATCAATAGTTACAACAGTTACATCAACATTATTCTTATTCTTATCCTTCTTCGAATTTTCGAATGACTCAGCGAACACATTAAAATAACCTGGATGAACACCTGAAGCATAAGAAGAATAACAAGAAGAAGATGATGCTTTTTTACCTTCCATTTTCTTCTCTTTCAGCGATTTCACCAACGCAACTTTTTCTTTCTCAAATTAGGGTTTAACAGTTTTTTGCTTCTTCAGTGAATTCATACCTTTATTTCTTTTTTCTTTTCTTTTGAGTAAATTACACTCTTGTCCTTTTAAAAAAAGCTTGAATTATACTTCACTCTTATATAATATAATATACACTTCACTTGAATTATACTTCACTCTTAAAAACCTAAAACAAATTATCCTCTCCTTCTCGAAAAAATGTTTGGATTACAATCCCCTCTTAAGAATTATTTATGTACTACTTTACAATCCTTGTGTACATAAATAAATATTTTTTATCGTATACCTACGAATTTTGATCTATCATTCAAGAAAAAGTAATCGATTTCATTTTAATTTCAATACCAATGACAAAAACAGTTTGATTATTTTATTATTAACTTAATGATTTAGAATATAAAATACATTTTTGATTACCCATATTTAATCAGTTTTGGTAATTTTAAAAAATATTAATTTATTTTGTATTGTATCATAAATTTATGAGCTTACATGGAATTTATTTGAATTTCAAGAAATACAATTCATTGAAGTTGATTTTTTCCTACATTCATGCAGTCAAGATATTGTTAGTCGTCTGATCTTGATCGGACGGTTTAGAAAAACAGATTTAATTTTAATTGTTTAACTTAAAATATTGAGCTCAAACCAAGACCGTCTAATCTTGATCGAACAGTCACCGAAACATGACTACGTGACCGTGTGGTTTTGTCAACTATAGCAAATCATGATCTGAATAGTGTTAGGAATAATGTGTTGGTAATTGCTATCACCCAAATGTTATAAATAGTCACTAGAAAAGATAAAAAGCAATTACATCTCTGCATGTATCTCAATATCTGTATTGACAAAATTATGGATAAAAAAATAGCTTATTTACATACAAGGGATCAAAATTAAATAAAATACAACAGCACAAGGATTATGCAAATTCTGGACAAAATTTTCTTCCCTGGGATTTAAACTTGAATTTCCATGCAAGAACCATCCATGCATTGTGTGTTTGATTTTAAACTCTGCAAAACTTATAAGGACTTTTAAATGTAACCTGTAAAATTACAAGATACAAGTAAATAGTAACAATTTAAAACTATATCTAAACTGACAAACCATTTCACTTCATGCTCAACAATCACTGTGTATTTTATGTCCTTATAAGCTTTGGTCTCCACAACCTAACGAACCAGTTACTTTCTCTAGGCTTCTGATCCATGGCCCGCTTTTTTGTGTTCTTCATTTCAGTTTCATGAGAAACTTCTATTCTCGAAACATTCTTCAAGGGTAGTTGTGAATTAGTGTCGGATGATGATTCTACTATTCCATTCACCATTTCCAAAACCTCACTCATCTTTGGCCGATTCTTCGGGTTTTTAACTAAACATCGGTTGGCTATCGTAGCAAGTCTCTGTGCTGATCTGATAACTTGTTTCTTATCAAGTCTTGGATCCAATATCAGTTGAAATTTCTTTGCATCTGATAGGTATGGCTTTATCCATTCCAATAACTTTTGTTCACCCTTGGGGCGATTTCGATCCAAAGGGCGCCTACCAGTAATGAGTTCATAAAGGAAAACACCGAAGCTCCATACATCATTCTTTGATGTAAGGCGTCCGGTTTGGAGATATTCAGGAGCTGCATACCCCATTGTTCCTACAACCTGATGAACATAAACAGCAATTTGAACATAAGTGGTGTATCTGAGTCACTTGATTCCACTGATAATGGTTGGTAATTGGTATGTAAGCAATAAAAATGCTAGTAACACACTCACACATTTTTTAAACAAGCTTAATTTTTTTGCTTAAAACTCAGTCCTACAAAATTTAGGTGGGACCCAAATGCTTTAGCGAGGCGTGTTTGAATTTCAACTAATAAGCGATAGTGTGTTGGTAGGAAGTGTTTGTTGCTATCACTCAGATGAAAAAAGCCACCCGAAAATAAACAAAGCAATTACATCTCCCCATACGTTAACAAAATCTCAACATCTCTATCGACAAAATTATAGATTAATAAAAATATATACCGCTGTTGAAACATGAGTTAGTCCATCCGATGGTCCCAATCTCGCTAACCCAAAGTCTGATAGCTTTGCATTCCACTGATCATCCAAAAGGATATTTGAAGATTTGAAATCTCTGAAAATTATCTAAACAATGTGCAGACAGTTAGCACGGCATTAATCAACTTCACCGATCTGAATAATAAATAAAATATGTACAAAGTATTCAAGTTTGGCTGCTCGGGTAGGATCCAATCAAAAACAATTTTCGCTATCAAAACACACTTAATTGAATTGAATAGGAATTTAGGAAAGTTATGCTATAAACCTATACCTGAAAATCCATTTCCTCATGCAGGTATGTTAATCCACAAGCTGCATCATGTGCTATTTTTAATCTCCTATTCCATGGGAGAGGAGTCTCTGCTCGGTGAGATAAATGGTGTTCCACACTTCTGTTTGGCATGTATTCATAAATCAGAAGCCGTTGGATTCCTCTTTCATCATCTTCGGCACAGTATCCCACTAGTTTCACAAGATTGGGATGCTCAACAATTCCCAGAACATTCACTTCTGTCACCCATTCCCTATGCCCCTGAACCAAAAGTAAAGTAACAAGATTAACACCTGATTCCTATCTTGCATAGTTCACTTGACAACAAAAATGTTTGTGCCTCAAGTAAGGATAACAAGGTGTAAACAGCATGAAACTATTAATTATTAAATCCAGAAAATCTTGAAGAATGCGAAATCCAGTTCTAAAGTAAGAAGATAAAGGCACTTGAACACAACGGTTGATCACGGCCAATTCGGCCCATGTTTCTGAGACCAGAGTAGTCGTTGTACTTTTCTAACATGCAATGAAAATTAGACCCCCTAAGCAATGTGGAGGGCTTAGCCACCCACACCCCCAGTACTCCTAGACCCTAGTCGAAACCCAACAAATGAATGGGCCAAGCCCAAAGGGCAGACGCGTAGCGAGAGTGTCTTTTTACTTATCAACAAATATGAGTCATACTCTAAAAGGAAATGTTATTGAAACACGTGACTATGTCTACCAGAAGCAACCTATGTGAGTGTGACAATTCATAGCATTTTTTGAACGTATTCAATTATTTATATGATCGATCATAAAACAGATAATACACACAGCAGAGTAGAATAACTTTACTATACACTAGGAGATGGCAACACTTATCTTAATATTGAAAGAGCAACTGATTAGTATAGCTATGAATCAAAAGCAGAATAACACAAGGAAAACCCTTACCTGCACTCCTCTTTTACTAAGTTGTTTAACCGCAACCTCAATTCTTCTAGATGGATCATCTACACTTCTAATTACTCCCTGATAAACACACCCGAACCCACCCTCTCCAAGCATAACCGATCGACTGAAATTCTTCGTGGCCGATTTCAGTTCAGAGACAGTAAACACTCTAAGATTACTAGGTCTTTGGGACAAATTAGGAGGTGCATTCCTCCTGAGGGATTCCACGCTGCCACTATCCGAGACATCCTGAGAATTCAATTCAGATCCACATCTTCTACCTTCAACATCAACATATGTGGAACTGTCAGAACGGCCAGACGCGGATTGCAAGCCTTTCGGTTCATCTTTCTTATCTCCAGAGTGAAATGGAAAACACTTCATAATACCAGACCAGACTGCATTTTCATAAGGAAAACAAGAAACTTGAGAAACACAGGACATGAAGTAGACATCGAAAATCAACATGTGAAATTAAATTGAACACACCTACTTGCATCAAATAACTATATCATGAAACAGGTTCAGAATCAGAATCAAAAGCAGCCCAATTTGACCTGTGAACAATTGGAAATTCAGACAAGCATAACTAAAAACATAAAATTAAAAGCTCCTAGGAATTTATATATAAACAGGAAAAAGTTGGTGATACAGTATTTGTGTTATGCAAATAAATAAGCGTAAGAATAGAAAGTTTTCCAAATTTGGCATAGAAAAAGTTTGTATATATATATATATATATGATATGGAACCAATTACACGTCTTGATGAAGTTGAAACTGACCTATTGATGAAGTGAGTGAGGATCCTCCTTGTTTTGAGAAACTGAACAAGACCTGGTTGGTGACCTTAA
>Ga0209282_1002580_pt1 | contig 10535 bp, 10 predicted proteins | sample Mtrugardesep15_FD_187529 | JGI IMG/M metagenome (GOLD analysis project Ga0209282, IMG submission 187529) | Root nodule microbial communities of legume samples collected from California, USA - M. trunc garden sep15 (SPAdes) (version 2) | ecosystem: Host-associated > Plants > Roots > Nodule...
CTCCTTTAGTCTCCTCCACTTCGAAATTCCAAATCAAACCCACTGAACTCGACCGTTGAAGTCTCACTCTCACTCTCCATTTCACACTTCAAAACCTAAGCTTTTATCATCATCAATGCCTCCACTACAAAAACGAAATCGAGCTGAGATCGAAAATCCTCAACCAGCAATCACAATGAACAATCATCAACACAAAATATCTGAATACGAGCTCTCAAGAGAAGAAAGAATCCGCGAAAATCGTGAAAGAATGGGAAAATTGGGTATTCTCGACATTTCACTTTCCCTTAAGCTCAAACCTAACCCACCTTCACGCAGAACCCCTTCTAAGAATCCTAAATCCCCAATTTCTCTCAACCCTTCTGGCCCATCTCGCCGATCTTCCAGGTTCTTCCATTTTTGCCCTAAAAATTCAATTTTTAATATATTTAGCAAAAACCCAACATTTTTTTGTTTGAATTTTGTATCATGCAAAAAACCCATCATTTTTTGGTTGATTTTGTTTTTAGGTTACAGAATGTTGCTCCGATTAGTTACTCTGAAGTGCCAGTGAAGGGAGAAAAGCCTGAGAGAAGTACTAGGATTGTGATAAGAGAAGGTCCTCAACCTGAGATTTACACTGAAGAACATGAGAAGCTTTTGGGGAACACTGAGAAAACTTGGGAGCTTTTTGTGGATGGTGTTGGGAAAGATGGGAAACGGATTTATGATTCTGTTCAAGGAAAATCTTGCCATCAGTGCAGGTAATAGTTACTACTTTCTAGATATGATTTATTGGTATTTTTTTGCTAAAAATAATAAAATGCTACTGCTATTTTTTTGTGCTTGTATTTAATGTACTATGTGATATAGTGTATGATAGAAGTGCATTAATTTATTCTGTTGGAAAATAAAATGACACTATCTATGAGGATATGATTAGAAATGACAATATTAGAGAGAGAGTTGGGGTAGCACCTGTAGTGGAGAAGATGGTGGAAAACAGGCTTACGTGTTTTGGACATGTAGAGAGAAGACCTGTGGATTTTGTAGTAAGCAGAATAAATTAGATGGAGGATAGTCAAACCACTAGAGGAAGAGGAAGACCTAGAAAAACTATAAGAGAAACTATTAGGAAAGATTTAGAGATTAATTAGTTGGGCCAAAATATGGTTTATGATAGAACATTATGTCATAATTTGATACATGTAGCTGACCCTACTTAAGTGGGAAAGGCTTGGTAGTTGTTGTTGTTGATGGGTTTTAGTTGGAGTTTTTACTAAGTGCATTTTAACAGCTTGTAGCAGAGTTTTGCTGGTTCTTGACTCTTCAACCTTGGAATGTTGTGAATTGTTTTATGGAGTGTACATCTGGTTATGACATAATGTAGAGTGATAAATGATAAATGATAACTGTTGTTTGGCTTTCTAAGGATTCTTGTGCAGTACATCTGGTTCTAGTGGTTCCAAAAGAGAAAGGATAGTGTACCAGAATTTGTATAACCCACTATTGTTTCACGATTTAGTATGAAGTGTTGTCAAATAACAGCGATAGTGTTGCAGGATTAGCATAGCGAAAATTGAACAAACCACAATTTTTTGCGATCCACAATTGACAACACTGGTGACTGACCATTTTATTGTCAAGAATTTGTTGAAAGTTTAACCTAGTTCGAGTTTAATTTAGCTAAATAACTGTTAAATGTGACCTGAATGAACTTGATTAAGGTATGCTTGTTTCAAGATATGCAACAACAATTCTGCTAACGTGACTTTGAGGATATTACATTTTCTAGTTTGGAACAAGTGTTCTTTTAAACAATCTGGGTATTATTGCCTACTTTTCATTCCTATGTACAGGGTGGTCATCAAATATTTTTGTTGGAATAGAAGATAATTTAAAATTCAGCCTACTATAACTTCTATTACCACCTCATTCTAGCATATTTTTTTCCTTCTATTTTTGGACTAAATAACATTCTTTGGAATATTATGTACCAAACATGTTTGTTTATTGTACTTGGAAATAATATTGCTGGTAGTGGTATTATGATCAATATCATTCCTGAGAATATGAATATGATCCTATAACTTGAAACAAATTTCTCTACATGGAAGACATCTTTCTGGCTTTAACTTTTAATAATATTACATGCAAAAAGAATTTGATATGCTTTTTACCAACTGACAACAATTTGGGCGGTCAAGTAGAAAAAAAGTGCCAAACACTTGATCATTGAGTTATGGGATTGGGAATGTTTATTCTAGCAAGAGAAGTGACATTGACACATGTTGAGGTGTGGGGGACGTGGTAGTTATGCTAGAGGGGAGGGGGGAGGGGATTTTTTACAAGGTGGTCACTAAGAAGAGGATGCTGGAGAGTTAAAAGCAGAGATTTTTTTAGGCCAGAGTGTTCGGCTTTTTGACCTGCGTATGTGGGAGCTTTAGTGCACCGGGTTGCCCTTTTTTTAGTGTTCGGCTTTTTGACCTGGGTCCTGAACTCTTTAGAGCTGTGCAGTATTGTGTTATTATGTTCAGAATGTTTTATTTTAACTTGTGGACTTGGATTGAGGCACTCTTGTGAAGTTACATTCATTAGTAGAGAGTTTCCTTTCTTTTTATTCTCAAATCATAAGCTATGTCCATAACCTTGCCTCATTTATGTGGCCAAGTTGACATATCCATTTTTACCATGCCTTGTTCATGTGATGAATTAATTATGTGATCTATCCATCTAATTTCTTGATGAACTTGCTCACTAAGTAAAAACAATATTTTGTAGGCAAAAAACTCTTGGTTATCGGACACGCTGTTGCGAATGCAACATGGCCCGGGGGCAGTTTTGTGGAGATTGCTTGTACATGAGGTATGCTTTCCACATATTTCCCCCCTAACATATGTATGATGGTAAGCAATCTTTGATCTCCTTGTGCTTGATTTGGTTGGATATTTTTATGGACAAATCAGGATAATGTTGATGTTCTAGTTTCTAGGTTGATATTTTTCCCATCTTTCTTGATTTCTTGAATAGTAAAACAAGTTGTAGACCACTTTGGTTGGATATGTCTCATTTCAGTTGCACTTGTACACGAGGATGTCTTTACAATATTACATTCGATTTGAACCATATAATGTGGTCTTTGGGTTCTTTCTCGGATATGTTTCAACTCTGGCATAATTACGAATCACAAATACTGAAAATGGTTTTAGACATGTTTCCGTATGTGTAGATTAGAAGTTAATAATACCTGACCTGATACATGCATTGTTTTCTTACTCTTGTAGATACGGGGAGCATGTACTAGAAGCCTTGTCGGATCCAACTTGGAAATGCCCACCTTGTCGTGGAATTTGCAACTGTAGCTTATGCCGTACAGCTAAAGGATGGGAACCTACTGGGAATCTGTATAGAAAGGTTACTCAAAATTCTTGGCTAAAATTGCGTTACTTTTTTTTTTAAAAGATTGAGTTGTAGCTAAGCTCAAATATCTCCTTATTTTAGGTATTGCATTTGGGATACAAATCAGTCGCACACTACCTCATCCAAACTAGGCGCTCAGAGAAAAATGATGATACTTGCAACCCAGTTTCAGATACAGATGTTGAGAATATTGATGATGCTTCCAACCTAGTTTCAGATACAGATGTTGAGAAAAATGATGATACTTCCAACCTGGTTTCAGATAAGGATGTTGAGAAAATTGATGATGCTTCCAACCCAGTTTCAGTTAAAAGGTCGCTACCTTTCTCTGATGAGGTCAATGAGAATAAGCTTGGACCCATGCAGTCTCCAGCTGAAGCTGAAGCTGAAACTGATGGGGACAAGGTTGTTGCAAAGAGATCGTTGATTTTCCCTGATGAGCAAGATAAGCTTGAAAAAAGTGAAGGTTCGAATACTGTGAAGCTACTTGCTTCTTCTACCAAAACAACACCAGATAGTATTGCTGGAAGACTTAGGTCTAGGGTCAAAAAACCATGAAGATGATAGTTTCTTTAATTTAACCCGAGGTATGTTAACAGAACATTGTGTTTTGAAATTATCAAACTTGATAATTTTTGGAAGAAAACCTCTTTTGCCATAGTAATAGTAGTATCAGCATGTGAAACACTTGAGTACAACTGTTGAATTTAATTAAAGAGTAGTATTATATGCATTTCTCTTTAAAAATATTATCAAAGATCAGTAGCCATATTTTGAATGTCTGACTTTTTGCTTGAATCCTTTCACTAACATGAATTTAATCCGAGGTCAGACCTTTTCTGTCTGTAACATGTATATCCGAACACTAAAAGAACCGTCCTTCCGCTATGGAGATAGACATGAATGAAGTAACTTGTAATGCTGGTGATTATTTGAAATTCATTTCAATTAAAAACGGATCTGGGCCTGATAGAGGGTTAGTCTTCTACAATGTGATGAATCAATCAAATTTTGGCTCGGAGTGTCTGCATTCAGTGTCCCGCACCGCCTCACATAAGATTATTTTTAGTGGAGAAAATTTATGGAAAACTTAAAAAAGAAGTCATTTCAATATTCGACTAACACTAACATGACAAAATATTGTTTTTTATTTTACAAAACAAAATAGTGTTACTTATTATTAATATGCTTTTTATATTCTTATTATTATGGACAAAAGAACTTGCAAAGATCCGATCCTCTACAACTGCTTCATGGTGTAACAATTGTAGAAATAATCAGATTTAGAGAGTTTACCACTCTAGATATAACCACTATTCATACCGATGTTGCACAATAAAGCAGTTTTAAGAGATCCAAGTACAAAATGAGAGCTATTTTTCCCATCTTATTTGAAAGCATACTATTTTTATGATGTACGAGTAAAACAATGTTGTACAAAGCACAATTCCCCCCTACCATTTGGTCACTAGGTAGGTCCCACCATGTCTCACTTGATGTAATGGCGAGACTTATTAATCTAATAGAAAAATAAATTGTGTATAATACAATGTCTACTTCACTTGTACACACAAATGCTAGTCGTTAAAGTTAGTTTTTTTTTCCTTGTCAGAACTTAAACCCTGGACTTTTGACTCCTCAACTTCACAAATCTTTTGGCTCAAACTAGTTGATCTACTGAACCTTTCAAAAACTTTAAAAGTATTCTTCTAGAAATATGTGTGGTTTTCTTTTTTTTCTTTTTAAGAAAATGCGTCGTTGTTTAGAAGTGTAAGTAAAGGGGAGAAATTCCCCCCAAAGTTGACCTTTGGTTGATCTAGGCCAGCATCGGAGGGTTTTGGATGGATTTAGTGGTTGCTAGTTCACCTCCATTTTTTCTCAAGCACTTCCTTTTTTAGGCTCAAAACACAATAACCGAATCCATTCAACGCAACACATTTTTGAAAAGTGAACTTCACATGCTAGGTTTGATCATAACATTTCACAAGTTGTTATGTTGATATTTTGTATCCTCAGTCCTCCATCAGAAACATTCTTCCAAGATACCTCCTACCTACAATTACAAAGGAGTTTAGACGCTGCACATTATTGGCCACATGCACATGCACTCCTTATGTGGCCAGCAACTCAGATATATATCATGCTCTACATTAGTGACAAATGTGTATATGGACCACCTAGTTCTGCTACATGGACGAGTACATTGAATCTCCATTGTTCAAACGTTGAAAATAAGTTATAGGCTAGGTTAGTGGTCTCTTATAATGCTCCAAGTTGGAGGGACCAAGAAGTGTTTTGTGAATCCAGCTCTTGGCTCATGCCGACCGTAAAAGACACTTTCTCTATATGTATTTTTTGTTTAGAATTACCACATTTTATGCAGCCTATACTGATAAAAGAATTACCTTATGCGCTCTTAAGAAATCAAGCACATGGCAAGCAAAGATTTTGGTTCCACATACATTTATGCTTATAATTGAAAGAATATAAAGAAAATATTTATGTAAACCCCATCATTGTTTCTAATTCATTTCTTGGACTAATTTTTCATTTTTTTCCAGGGTCGTTCATATATGTGGTGAAAGAAGAGATGAGGAAAAAGGTAGTCATTAATTGTTCTGATAAAACTTCAAGTGAAATAAAATACTGTAAAAGGAAAGTTAAAAGTTACATCAACATTGAAAGTTTAAAGCAAACCAAAACTACAAATAGGATTATGGCAAAGGTAGTTATACATTCATCTATCAACTAAAATTTGTGTGCATTCAGAGATATTTTCATCACAATGATTATTTCTATGAATTTGACATTTTTTAGCAAAAATTACATTAAATTTTCATTTCATTGCAGATATTTTAACAATATCAATAATATTTGCTGGTGCAACTCCAAATTATCAATATTTTTTCTAGTGATCGTAATTAAACATTTTACTAGTTATATAGTCACATCAATATGCGTGTAATTTTCGTTTTCAATTTTTTTTTTCTGATTTCATTAACAACAAATAACTATAGTTATTAAAAAAAAAGAAGTCAAAGCCACTAAAGATTCAACATCACTCTTGATCTTTAGATCATTATCTTGTTCAACTATTTAAAATAAAAGAGCATGTTAATTATATAATTGTTTATTATTTTAAATACCTATACACATATATTTAATTAAAATCTCTACCCTCTCCCTTCTTTTCTCTTTTTTGAACCAAACATATATCTCATTAAATTATCTTCCTTCCTCTCCCCACCCTTTCCCTTCCCTTCGTTTAAAATCACTTTCCTCCCTTCCCCTATATTGAACCAAACGGACCATCATGTTTATTTTATTTTATTTTCACAGTAAAAAATATATGTTAAAATAGTACAATTTCTTTCCTTCTTTTTTTTTCTAGTCAGAGTACAATCTTTTTGTAAAGAAAGGTATAATCATTTATTTTTTTCTTCCATTCCGCTTGTAATTTCCTTCGTTTGGTTGCATGAAAGTAACACATTATTTATTCTAAAACAAAGGTTAAAATCACAATCATGATTCATGACTCTTGTTGCATAAATAGTAAAGGATAAGAATTTTGTGGAGTACTTAAGTTGAGAGTGACTCTATGGACCAAATCATTATCCAAATACAGTTCATACGTCATTAATATATTCTTTGACTCAAACTGCTTCATATAGATATAAGTAGCTCTTATTATAATAAAATAATAATAGCAACAACGACAATATAATTATAATAGTAAAAAAATGAAAAAAAAATATCTTTCCAATCTACATATTTGGTTTCATGTTAACATTTTACTATCATGTAAGATTTTTATGTTTATAACATATCGACATTAATAGAATAACCTTCAAACTTGAAAGTGTTTTATTTTATGCACTTCCACAATACCAACATAATTTGAAGAAAATGGGACAAATATGATAAACCAAAACAAAACAAAAAAAATGCGGGACACACATTTATCTTTATGTTGGTATTTGCATGACCATAATTATTGGTATTAATTTGCATGTGGGCTATTCTTATGTAGTCTCTTTATAATAAAGCCTTCTAGCTTATTTTGTACTCAACAAATGGCCATGGTCATGGACGAATTCCTGCTCAAAACTCTCATTTCAAGCATTCTCACCTTCTTAATTGGATTCTTCATTTATCACATAAAGAAAATTACACATGGTCATCGCCACACAACTGCACCTCAAGCAGGAGGATCATGGCCTATTATTGGCCATTTGCACCTCTTTGGAAGTAAGCAACTTACACACAAAACACTTGGTATGATGGCTGACAAACATGGACCAATTTTCACAATCAAACTTGGTTCATACAAAGTTCTTATACTTAGTAGCAGTGAAATGGCCAAAGAATGTTTTACTGTCCACGACAAAACATTCTCCACTAGACCCTTAGTTGCAGCCTCAAAATTAATGGGTTACAACTATGCTATGTTTGGTTTCACACCTTATGGTCCTTACTGGCGTGAGATAAGGAAGTTAGCTACACTTGAGCTTCTTTCGAATCACCGACTCGAACTGTTGAAGGACACACGAGTATCTGAGTTAGAAGCTGCAGTGAGAGATCTTTATAGGTTATGGTCGATAAAGGGTAGTCCAAAAGAAGGTGTTTTGGTTGATATGAAGCAGTGGTTTGGTGATTTGACACAAAATATTGCTCTGAGAATGGTGGGAGGGAAGACATACTATGGTGCTGGTGAAGGTGAAGCTAGGAGGTATAAGGAAGCTATGAGAGATTGGGCGTGTTTGTTTGGTATGTTTGTGGTGTCTGATGCAATTCCATTTTTGGGTTGGTTAGATATTGATGGTCATGAGAAGGCCATGAAGAGAACTGCTAAGAAACTGGACACTCTGGTTGAAGGATGGCTGGAGGAACACAAAAAGAAAAGAGCTTTAGGTAACAGTGGAAAGGAAGAACAGGATTTCATGGATGTCATGTTGAATGTTCTGCAGGATTCAGAGATTTGTGGTTATGATTCAGATACAATCATCAAGGCTACTTGTCTGGTATGTTTTGAGCTTTATTTTTTTCCCATGGTTGCTACTGTGAAATCTTGCATCTGACTCTGCATATTTGGATTAAACGTGAGTTTGACTAAATCATAACGGCACCTTAACTTTGTTGAAACTCCAGTGTAACTTTTGAAAAAAATCGCAGTCACACACCGACACACCGTGATTCTATCTAAACCAACTATCAATCCAAACATGCACATGAACTTGGGACTTCATGTATGAACACATGTTACCGTGCTAACTTCTCCAAATTCTAAGTTCTTTTTTGTCATATATTCAGAAGAAAATCTCAGTTTCTGGTACATATTATTACCTTTTGAGTTTTGAGAACTAACTTTGCGTATATATTGGCAGAATCTGATTTTAGCAGGAAGTGACACCACCATGGTGACCCTAACATGGGCACTATCCCTCCTACTCAATCATCAAATGGAACTTAAAAAAGTACAGGATGAGTTAAACACTCATATTGGGAAGGACAGGAAGGTGGAAGAATCTGACACAAAGAACTTGGTCTACCTCCAAGCCATTGTCAAGGAAACGTTGCGCCTATATCCACCAAGTCCAATTATCACCTTGCGTGCAGCAATGAATGACTGCACTTTTTCATGTGGCTATCACATTCCTGCTGGTACACAGTTGATGGTGAATGTATGGAAGATCCACCGTGATGGTCGTGTTTGGACTGATCCACATGATTTTAAGCCTGAGAGGTTCTTGACAAGCCACAGAAACGTGGATGTCAGAAGTTCGAACTATGAGCTCGTCCCTTTTGGTTCTGGAAGGAGAGTATGCCCTGGGGCTTCATTGGCTCTGAAAATGGTGCAATTGACATTGGCTAGATTACTACACTCTTTCAATGTTGCTTCTCCTTCAAATCAAGCTGTAGACATGACAGGAAGCCCTGGAATCACTAATTTAAAAGCAACCCCACTTGAAGTTCTCCTTACTCCGTGTCTAGATACCAACCTCTACAAGGACTAGATTTTAAATGAAAGCATCCATTAAATAGGTGTGATCTCAACTCATTATATTAGGCTGATTTTCCCTAAATAACGTCAACACTCTATAGGTTGCAATGAGACGTTTGATGGAGCTATGATGTATTATAAAAGTTGATATTTGGTGCAATATGCAATATTAAGCTAATTCTCTAATTTTCTCCGGTCAAAAAGATAACTCTAATTTTGGTTCAGATTCACCGATCTACAACTCATGTCTGTCTACACTCTATCGCCAAAAAGAAGAGTGGGTGAAAATTTTCATGTATTTTATGCCATCCATAAAGAGGATAAAATTAGAACTTGATTAGAAGCTTAAGCCTGAAACATCATGTATAGAATACAAAAGTCGGTTTGCAACCAAAATATAAGATGGACAGGACAACAGTGATATACAAATTCAAACATCAAGATATTACTTTACCATGTAACAAAAAATATGAATTTGAACATTACACCATGACCTGTGTGGTATGTGCTGACTGACTCACCAGTATTCCCTAACCACATGAAATCTTACGTACATGTGTCTAGTGCATCTTACAAGTTGATAGCTTGTAGAAGTTACATTCCCTCTTACACCTAGTTAGCAATATATGTACAACAGTACAAGGACAGGATTCAAGTCATACATAAGCATGACTTCCCACTCGTGCCTGAACTAGCAATTAATGAGAGAATGAACTTGCCTCAGTGCTATACATCGAGTACTCACTTGCGTTAAAGTTTGGTTTCTCTTCACTCCACTTCAAAATTTCCTTGGCATATTTAAGGGATGCATCAACACTATCTGGTTCCAACCCCTTCACCACAGAAACATACAACTTTCGTCCTGTGAGCGATGAAAAAAGCCTTTTAAACTTAACCGCTATGTAATGGGAAGCCAGCTGACCAAGGGAGGGATTATTATTAATGCTGTTGCTATTGCTGTTGGTGCGATTGCGGCTAGTTATTGGATGAAAATCAGAGAACCAGTCACACTTGGTCAAAGGAACTTGTTCAACTTTCTCCTCAAAAAGATCAAATTTATTCAATATCAACAGGAATTCCATTTGCTCAAAAGTTGGATGAGTGACAATGGTTTCAAAAAACTTCATGCTCAATA
>Ga0209282_1002582_pt1 | contig 10530 bp, 7 predicted proteins | sample Mtrugardesep15_FD_187529 | JGI IMG/M metagenome (GOLD analysis project Ga0209282, IMG submission 187529) | Root nodule microbial communities of legume samples collected from California, USA - M. trunc garden sep15 (SPAdes) (version 2) | ecosystem: Host-associated > Plants > Roots > Nodule...
CTCAAAATAATCCATCTTTATTTTTCTACTTCTTTCGTTGATGATGAATGTGATGCAGGTTCATTGGCCATTTCTGTTGAAAGATGGGGCCAGCAGGCCTCCTAAAGCCGGAGAAGTGTCGGAGTTTGACATGGAAGGAGTTTGGAGAGAAATGGAGAAGCTTGTCAAGGAAAATCTTGTTAGAGACATTGGAATATGCAACTTCACTCTTAATAAACTGGACAAGTTAGTCAATATTGCTCAAGTTATGCCTTCTGTATGCCAGGTAAAATTTTGTTTATTCTACAAAAGATTCATTTAATGTCTTAAGTTCTATGGTCTTGTTTGGATAAACAACTTAATTAAACAGTAGTTGTAGCATAAGTGTTTATCATATAACTATAAGTACTTATGCATAAGCTATATTTATAACTAACAGATAAAATAAAGTTGAAATGTTTCTGTACTAGTTATAAGATATTTTCATAGGCTTGCTATCTTAGAGAGCTTATGGAAATAAGCTAAAAACAACTTATGGGCATGTTATAAGTTGTTTTCATAAGTTCTCTCTCAAAAGAGACTCACAAGTGCATATGAAAGTAGTTAAGCTTAAGTAGATTCTAAGTTAGGTTAATTTATGTATTAACAACTTTGTGTGTATGGTGTTTTGTGGTAGATGGAGATGCATCCTGGGTGGAGAAATGATAAGATGCTTGAGGCTTGCAAGAAGAATGGCATCCATGTCACGGTAATTTACATAAAGGTTTTAAATAAAGGGAACCATAACGGTTGTGTCGTGATCTTTGGTGCCGTGGTACCATAGAGAATTGTGGTCAAATGAAATTAATGTGGCTTCAATTGCTGCGGCGCTATGTGGCTCAGATCGCGTCCAGACTTTGTTTAAAACCTTGATTACTACACTCCTAATTTGATTTTTCTACATTTGTTTATATGATTTTGTGATTGAATTGTCAAAATTGCTGCTATCTAGGCCTATTCACCACTTGGATCACAAGATGGTGGGAGAGATCTCGTCCATGATCAAACGGTTGATAGGATAGCCAAGAAGCTGAACAAGAGTCCAGGGCAGGTGTTGGTGAAGTGGGCCATCCAGAGAGGGACAAGTGTCATTCCCAAATCAACCAACCCAAATAGGATCAAAGAGAATGTGGTTGTCTTCAATTGGGAACTTCCAGATAATGACTTCAACAAACTTAGCAAAATACCAGATCAGGTAGGTCACAGTAACAGCAATTGTGTATGCAGGATAATTGGAACACATTAGTCCAGTAGAAAGAGTGAATAGGCAAATCAGTCCAAACATCGGTCGAAATAGTTCCGAATTGATAAATAGATCTTTAAAATTGTTAATGTCATCCAAAATGGTCCATCCGTTGACTTCTACATAGCATGTTGATCTCACATTAACGTCAGCCCACTAGTGCCTATGAAATTCAGGTCTTCTTAGGGACAAATTTGTCGGCAATTATTGGTAAATCAGTCCGTAAGAAACCTAAACTTCATAGACACGTCAATTCGCAATGTGATGACATTTATGTGGGATTAACGTCGAAGTGTCGTATATTTAATAAACGTGTCATATCATACTAATTGGAACTCATTATTCGGGTGAATCACCACTTTCATTGGTTATTGATACATGCAGAGGAGAGTCTTGGACGGTGAAGACCTCTTTGTGAACAAGAGTGAAGGGCCATTCAAGAGTGTAGAAGATATCTGGGACCATGAAGACTAGACAACAACACTTGCATCAAGTTACTGTGTTTATCTTCTTTTTTTTTCTTTTCTTCTTTCCTTTGTTTGCAAGGCACGTGGTAGCACTAGTTTAATGTACTAGTAGTTTATAAAAATGAGTTGAGATAGGTTTTAACACATCAAGGTGCAAGAACTTTGTAAGCACATATTTGTTATGCATAAATTGTTGTAGCTGCTTTATTACTTGTGTCCACTACATATTCGCATGAAATATAATTCTGATTTAAAGAATGAAGTTGATTATCCAAAATCTAGAGTATCCAAAATATTCAATCAAAGATTAATCACTGTGTGTGACTAGATGTGCAATTTTCTGTAGTTGTGTTTGAGGATTGAAGTTAGAAAAAAAAATTAGTACACTCGACACTCCTAAACCTAGGAGTGTTTTGCAAAATGATTACTACAAAAGAAAAATTGTTAAAAATATGAGGTATTTTAAATGTTTTCAAATACCATTCTGCCCATTTTCAATTCTAACACAAAATTTGGAGCCAAATTTCAGCTATTTCAGCCTACATTAAAAGTCACCTTCCAAATAAACCATTAATCTATATAGCAGATAAGTCATAAATATAGCTATTGATAACATTGATAATGTTAAATAATTAGTTAATGGTAGTCCCTCAATGTCTTATAAGAAGGCATAGCCATTACATCTTTTGAGGTATAAGAAAATTTTTGGTATCCCCTAAATATTTGAGTGAAAAATTACATGAGTTTTTGAATATACCTCATCAGTAAATTAAAATTTTTCACTCCACGTTTCAAATCAACCCCAATAAGTTCTAAATTCTTCAACCTCATTTTTTTGCACCTAAATATACAACATTTTAGGTTAAAAAACATGACCACTTATTAGAGCTTATCACAATGCCTTCAACTTCCATTAAGGTGCTTAGATGATTGTCTTTTACTCAAATTTCTAGCAAGCCTTGGAAGTTTTGATATTGAATTTGCTCTAGCTAACCCTTCAAGAGCTTTCCATTCTTCATCCAGTTCCATTCCAACTTTTCCAGCAACAGTTTCATTGTCTTCATTTCGATGTGATTTAGAGTGCTTACTGCGACGATGTCGACTTTTAGAGTGCTTGAAACTGGATTGAGAATGTGATAAAATAGGTTGATCATCAAGAAACAAGCATACGGCTGCACAATCGTCTACTTTCGATCCAGGATACTTATACATCCAGGCTTTAACAGCGCGCTTTACTAACATCTTTGCTGCCGTTGACTTTCTTGGCGCTGAAGCAACTATGTTTATTACTTCATTGTTTGTCAGCACATCCCATATCTGTTAAAAAAATGACACCGGTTTTGTGAGCTAACAGACACCGAAGGTGTTTTAAGAAAGAGATCCATGCACGGTTCAAAATCTCAAAACTAACATAGCACGGATACGGACACGGACATCGGACAGGACACGGACACTAAGACGCTGACACCACTAATAATTTGAGAGAATTTCATAATTCAGTGTAATTACAAGTGTCGGTGTCAGACACGACACGTGTCGAGCACCAGGACGCGCCTAATCCGAGAAGTGTCCGTGCTTTATAGCAATTGTATATCCGGAGAAAGAAAGGATCCGAGTTCAAAGATACAATTTCAATAAGTAAATATTGTTTAACTTCAACCTTAGAATTAAAGATCAAAGGTTGAAAGTTGAGATTCTAATAATGCTTACCCCATCAGTTGCCAAAACAACAAATTCATCTTGCTTGGTAATTTTTCTGTAAAACACATCTGGAGATGCAATGAGGCCATAATCTTTTAGACAGAAGTCTCCGAAGGCTCTTGACATAGCTAATCCAGGACAGTCATCATCAGGCATCCATATTCTGTACACATCGGGTTCTTCTTCTGCAGCGAAAACCCTTCCTTCACAGCTATAGATTCTTGAAGCTTCACCTGAAAAACATTGATAAAATTACAATTAGATTTGATAGGCTTGTATAATACTTGAGAACTGATGTCAATATCGATATACCAATACTTACTTGGAATATCCGGTTTCAAATCAACGGTAAGTTGAACAGGAATAAGTTGATCTCTATCCCTTGTGCAAAGAACTGCGCGAGAATCGCCCAAATTTCCAACTATCAACTGGTCGCCCTGCAATTTATAGGGTAAAAGCGATTAGTTTAGTTATGAAAAGATGTTTTTGATGTCTCTGTGACTGCGGTTGAGGCTGGATCAGATACATTTGACTATGATTCTCTGCAGTATTGAAAATATGACGCGACCGTGATTTCTTACCTTATGTAATTGCGAATAATATCTAGTTACACGGTTACATACCTGTTTAATTAAAGCTACAGCTGTGCAACCACTGCAATAGCTATCAGTATTAACTTCCCGAGCAAGATGCTCATCCATTTCATCAAAGGATTTCAGAAAACATCCTTCCCATGAAGCAAGGGATATGTTGTTGATGCGGTTATTATTGTGGTGGACATCATCAAAATTGTCAGTATCTGCGTCATTAGCATCATAGTATTTGTTGGCCTTCTGTTGTGCCATTTTGATTGCTTCAGATAGTCTTGAGGGTAGATTGTCGCGAATAAATTGTGACACTCTGTGGCCTAGAGGACCATGACCGTCAAACACGCCACAAAAGACCATGCCTTCTTCTCCAGCATAGTCCTGATAATATATAGCATATTCAACATTAATCATAGCCACATGTTACATTTCATCAATTAACAAGGTTCACCATAATCTAATAATTAAGTCCATAAGATAAATTCACCTAATTCTATTATTATTGCTAGAATCATACAGCTAAAGAAATCTATCATGCCAAGAGAAGGCTATTAAAGGTAGGAGACAAATTTGTATCATGAATGGTTGAATTTTATTTATTTTCAAATCTTGACAATTACATTATTATTGCCACAATATAATTGCAGAAAAAAAAAGATTAAATCAAATAATAAAGCTATGATCAACAAAATGTGAAAAGAAGGATGTAATTCATACAAGCCACAAATTGATAATTGATAATTATTATTAAAGCAAAAAAACAATGTTCTAACTTCTAACAACAATAGTATCCTTGGAATTCATCAAAAGTTAATGATTAATCAAATTGAAATAGGACAAAAATCCATGATCAAAGAAAATTAGCAACCCACAAGAATTGATTAAACAAAATTAAGAAAACCAACCAAAAACAAAAATTCATCAAAATTAATGAAAATAATCAAATCATTAAAAAAAAGATTAAGATAATCTTAATTATAATTACCTCCCAAACAGTCATTGAATCTTGGTTAATACCTTTCATACCCTGTTGTGAATACATTGAAACAAGCTTAGAAAACCCTCTTAATCTAACCATTGCTCCATCATTTTGATACGTGACAGCATCATTATCAATATTATTATTATTATCTTCACTATCATCATATTCATATTCTCCATCATTCACCTCGGTTTCCACTCTGCCTCCTCCTCTAAGAGCAACATCGTGGCTGCAACAGCCACCCATGTTTCTTGGAAGACAACGTTCCTAGAAATGAAGAAAAAATGGATGGAATAATATTGTGAAGGAATGAAGGAAGGGTGGGAATTAAGGTGAAAATTGAGAAAGAAACATGCAAAGAGTTGGAAGAGACAGGAACATGGAAGAAGTGGTTGGTCTCATGTTTGAGACAAATTAAGGTTGAAATTTTGTTGCATGTTATTGTCTGTATCTTAGTTGGTTTGGTTTGGTTTTTGTTTTTTTTCTTGGTTGGCAAATGTCAAAAATTTTATTTTATTATTATGTAACATAAAAAGATTTATACAAACCTTAGAGATTAAATTAATTGATTGATAATTAAATTATTGTTATGTACGTAACTCTTTTTGACTGGAGACCAATACCATGGTTATATTAATTATTAAATGAAAAAATAACTGAATAATTTAGATCTGGTCCAATGTTAGATTATTCTATTTTTGGTAAGTTTTAATAAAATATCATTTTTGTTATCAATTTTTTTATTATTATCAAAATCGATTTTTTTACTAAAATTGATAAAGGTCTATTCTTTGAATCATTGTTGAGAGGTTTATATTAAACACGTCTGGAAGAAGAAAAAAAAAAAGAGTACAATATCTATAAGAGATGAAATTCTTTTTGATGAATTATTATAAAAATATTAATTTATTATCCAAAAAAAAAAATGAAATATCGAAAGGATTAGATGGATGATCAATGAAAATTTAATTCGTTAGTTTCTTATTTTGAAATTAATTGTTTGAAGGAGGTTACGAATTATTAATGATGGTAACCCTTTTCAAAAACAAATGATGGTTACCGCTGATATTATAATTTGAACTATAATTTATAAGTGGTGGAGTTCCATTTTATAAACCGATTTTAAGAGTTGAATTGAGTTTAACCCAAATTTCAACATGATACTAAAGTTTATTTAAATATATTAAACAATCTATTATTAGGTCACTATTGTTGGACTAACTAAATTACATTTAAGATGTTTCGTCTTAAACTTAGGTTTAAGAGTCATATATTGAATGAGATAAAATTTAAATATGCGTGTATATGTAGGGTCGATCCCATCTTAAAAAGATGTCTTTATAAAATTGAGTTAAATCCAACTCAAATTCTAAGAATTTATTTCAATTCATTAATTGATAATGTGTTAAATACAATTGGATATTTCCACCAATATTTAAAAACTAGTTGAAGATGTGGCCGCCTTAGGTAAACCATGGACCGCCTCATTTGATTGCCTCCTTACAAACTCAACATCGGAGTTAACATAATATTTTATGAAAATAGTTTTACAGTTATGGATAATCAACCGAAACTATGTAACATCATGTGTCGAGGATGAAAAACTATCTATCACCTTTTTAGCTTCAAGCTCAAAATCAATAGGTCCTAAATTCAAGTCATGAACCCAATCTAATGTCGAGAACAATTACAGAGTTTCACCAACATTTACCTCATAAACTGGACTAAACCATTGAGTTTTCGCCAACACAAAAGTGTATGTATCATCCCTTATGTATACTCCTATTCCATTTGTTTGGAAAAAGAAACATCCATATTGCACTTGAATCTTCCAGTAGATGGCTTTGTCCACTTTGCATTACCTACTTGCTTCGGGAGGGAAACTGATGTGTTGCGCATCAAATGAGCAGTTAGCCATTCTTGAAGCATTGTTTTTGCTCGATCAACATCATAACTTGAGCATCAACTACCTCATTTCAAACTTTATTGTTTCTTTGTTTTCAATGCTCCAAAGTACACAACTAAACAAAGTCGCCCCTTCTAATGACAACACATGCAGCACCTTAAAAATAATCTCCTTGTTGGTAGTTCCCTTGTAATGGTCTAAATGTTTAAAAAGATAGGTCTTGAATTTAGCGTTATTATTTTTTAAAACATTTTATAACAATTTTTTGTTCAACCCTTTCTTCTTTTTTTATTCTTGTCTAAAATATGTCATATAAAATGTTTAATTATTTTCTCCTGTTTTTATTCCGCGTTAATTTAACCCTAATGCAATTCGTGTCTAATTATTTCAAAAAATTTCCTTAAAAAAAAAATCAAATTTTTATATATAAAAAAATAGTAGTAGTTAATTAGTTAAGAAAATGTTAATAGTAAATATTAAACTTTAAACCTCCTCCATGTAATTTATTTGGTATCCCGACTCAAACCACTGAGCTCCTCCTTTAATTAGTTTTTTGTTGTTTTTATTATTGTTTTGCTTTAGTTTATTCGTTCTAAAATAGTCCCTCATAATATAAATGTCTTAGAGTTTAGAAAATATTGTTCTTTCTATCGAGTAACCTTATAACTCTGTTAAAAAACAACGCATGCATAACGACAAGTATTTTATCTTATATGCCAAATTTTATTTTATTTAGATAAGCAAAAAGTTTTATTTAAGAAAGAGAGTACATAGTGTTTTTTAAGCATCATATGGCAAATTGTTTGCCTATATAAGACAAATGATGGAATATTTATGTTTGTTTCCTTGTCTTCTTTATTTTAGAATTTAGTTTTGTCTTTCACGTATTATTCATTCCAAGAAAAAAACCATGGTGTCTTTGCATCTCATATTTAAAATCATCTTTACGGACTTTTTTAACCTCTTTCATCCCCATCAGTCAAACCATGTTTGACTTACCAACCCTCCACTTCAACTCTTTCAAGTTTTTTAGAATGTTTCTTTTCTTCTTGAAATTATTGTACTTGTACAAGTGACTAACATCAAATCTTTGATCTATATATATGGCAAATCTCTGTAGTATGAGAGACATTTAAAAATAAAAAATTAAATAAGACGTGAGATTAAAAAAAGTCGATCATTTTTTATGTAGTAGGATATTTTGTAACTTAGGATAAAATTCACACCGTTATAAAGTCGCTACAACAATAGTCAAACGTTATCCTACTATACAAGAGTTAAACGAATCAAAATATGTCATAATTTCTATCATACTTAATGATTAATGTTAAATTTTGTCGAATAACTAATTACGAGGTTAATTAATAAAAAAAATAATCATATTTAAAGATGTGTAACATGAGAGACCATTCTAAAACGATAAACGACCAAAAGATCAATTAAGCAAAATAATAAATTCATCCCACTTTATGATTTATCCCACTTGAATCTTGCTCCTTTCTTGATAGAATAATAAATTCACCAAAATAAGCAGATAGAAGCATTAATGTAGAGCGCAGGAAGCACCACTTGCAAGCAAATATAAAGTCTTCGGATCCATACATGAATGTGTTCATACTTCAAGTTGCAGAGCTTGCATCACATCACATTACATGTTATCTTGGCCGTACCTTTAATATCGATTGGATATTTTGAATCTTGAAAGTCAACCAAGACTTGTGTATGTGGATGGATGGAGGTCATTACTTAAGTCAAGTTTGGTCCAACCAGTGGTGGAGCTAGAGTATGTTTTAGATGTGGCCAATGTAGATAAAATAAAATACTTTATAAAATGTATTATATTAAACTTAATCGGTAAAAAAAAAATTCATAATAATTATTTAAAAAAGTTAATCTTAGACGATGTTTTAAGGAGTCAACTTCATCCACAATCGACTATGTTCTATACAAATTAGCAATATCTTATTCAATAGAAAAAAATTTATGTTATTTGCAAGAAATTATGCATCCTTTTTCTTTATGAGTGTCGTCTTAAAATTACTTTTTTTTTTGAGTGTTGTCTTAACAATTTTAAGACAACACTCATAAAAAAAAAGGAGCATAATTTCTTGAAAATATATCTAACTAGTAGGAGAAATCCATATATTCAAGAAGTCAATATTAGTATAATCAAACTTAGTCAATTAATCAACACATTTGTTCTCTTCTCTCAAGGTATGAATAAAGGAGACCATAAAAAAAAAAAAAAAAGAGCTTCCTAATAAGTGATTTTTTTTATTTTTTACTGTGGATGAAAATCATTCTTCTTAGTATCAACCATCAAATCCAAAGCTAACTAGGAGTTAGATTGCTTTATAATATATTGGTGATCGAGATCCCAAGCCAGCTGAAGGCCTCTCCAAATGGCTGAAAGTTTAGCTAATAAATTTGAAGCTCTAGCAGAAGATTCAGAAAAACCATGAATCAAAATTCTCCTATCATTTCTCAAGAGGCCCTCAAAACCTGCATTACTAGGATTACCAAGAGCCATCCACATTCACTTTAATAATGCCGTTAGGGGGATTCCAACGAACCCGGCAAATCACACACCGCTTCTTAATGGGACAAGCACATGAACCATGGAAGAATGATAAGATACTATATTATTAGTTGAAGCTTAAGTATTTTTCTTCATATTTGGAAATATATCTTTGTTTCTATTTCGCCAAATCTCAAAACAGGTTACAACAAAAAAAGTGTCTGCCTTACTAGTAACATTAGGTATATAACTCGTGCGTTGTACGGGTTTGATCAAAATACTTGCAATTTGTCCAAGAACCATATCCAAGAAATATTTTTAATTTGATCCACCAATTTTCCCACCTTGAAATATAATATTGTTTCTAATATTTTAAATGTAGCATATTGTTGCCGATCAAACCAATTGCTTAAATTTGTTTACTTGACTTTGTGGTAACAAAACTCTAAAATGTTCTCTCTAATTGTTATGCATATATAGAACCTGAAAACAATTTTTTTTTTGAAGACAACCTGAAAACAAAATTAAAAGAAAAACAACATCAATCTTGTTAAAAAATAATAATGTGCTCTCTCTAAAAATAAAAAACAACGTTAATCTTGTTAAGAAAATAATGTGCTCTTTTAATATATAATAATTATACAAAAATTGAAGAGTATCATCCAAGTGTTGATTGAAGAAAGTGATAATGATGATCCAAAATTAAAATAATACCACCGAAATTTATACACAGAAGGCTAGGACAATAGCCCTTAATTAAAATTACAACCATACAATTTTCAACAAAAGTGTAGAAAAGTATTTGTTGTGAAATTGATATCAATAGAAGGCATGGTTGAAACATCCACGGATTGAGTGAAAAACAATGTGCCATTAGTTGTGGTTATAAAGGGTGCATGGGAATTCAAAAAAAAGTACGCTTTAAATTTTTCCATTTTGTAGGTAATAATTGAAGAAATGTTAAGAGATACATCCAATGATGACGGTGTAAGAAACTATCGAATGTCTTAATAGTTTGTTAGGTGCATAAACCGTTACTATTAGATTCTTAAAACATGCTATAGAAAAACAATGATGCTTTTGTTCACTATCGTAACTTCTTTGTTTT
>Ga0209282_1002583_pt1 | contig 10528 bp, 4 predicted proteins | sample Mtrugardesep15_FD_187529 | JGI IMG/M metagenome (GOLD analysis project Ga0209282, IMG submission 187529) | Root nodule microbial communities of legume samples collected from California, USA - M. trunc garden sep15 (SPAdes) (version 2) | ecosystem: Host-associated > Plants > Roots > Nodule...
ATCGTAGTTTCAACTTTTCAGAATCCCTATAAGATTGGGAACTCTATAACCACAAAGATCACCAGAAATATCAATACTGACATAAAATTTCTCCAGTTTTCAACATGTAAAAGAAAACTCTGCAAATAACTTCCAGATAATGACTGAAAATTCACAGGACATTAAAAAAAATCTTACTGATACGTTGAATCAGTGCAGTCAGACTTCAGTCTAATAAATATGTGGTGAAAGTCATATCAAGAGCTTGAAAGAGATAAATTTGGCTAGTCTTCTAGAAAAAACACAATTGTAACAAAATGGGCTTTAAAGTTCCATTGAACTACAAAAATTAATGTAACATCATATTTTGATCAAATAAACTTTTGTTTTTTTTATTGATAAATAATTTCGGATGTAAAAATGGAACACGAGAAGCAAACATAAAAGAACATACCACGAGAACATCTGGAAGCAAAGGTTGCAGCCATCTTCCAAAATTGCAATCTTCTATATCCCCTAGAAAGATAAAGAGCCCAAAGACATGAGATTTTAATAGGCACAAATGAAGAATACCAAAAAAGAGAGAGAAAATGCTTCTTCAACATGCAAATAGTTTGAGAGAATTTCCAAAATATATGTTTGCAAAATTGCATGGTGTTAGTATTTATAACAGTGGAAATAGACATAATTGTATGGTGGTTGTGTCCACACATAGTGGCCGATCTTGTCCAAAATATCGGGAGGAGCGGAAAGCACTAAAATATTGTGCTTGAAATTCATAAAAGTCATATATAAATATAAGATTTCCTTGTAAAAAACTGCATCAATTTTCTTATGTGTTTAACCATTGTATCACTCTTAAAAAACACGCAAATCAATTACTAATAACATAAAGCAGCAAGAAATTCAACAGAAACTTTGACAACAAAAATGACACTCTATTCAACGCAAAAAGAAACACAATTGCATATTGCCTTCCAACTTGATACCTATTCAACACCATTGACACTCTTGCCAACATATCCAATACAAAATCTTACTAAATTGCTAATTGAAACAATAAAATAGAGACTATACAATTTATTTTAGAAGCCTGTGAAACACGGACACCAGACACGACACAAACAATGACAGATAAAGTTTTGAGACAATGACTAATTCAATGTAATCACACGTGTCAATGTCAGACACAGAAACTCGCCTTCAATCATGAGTGTCGGTGCTACAAAGCCAGAAACCCACATAAAAAAATTACAAACATGATGAGAGGAGTTATGGTTTCATAAAAATTTGAAGAATATGAAAATTAGGGTTTATGTAAAACGGGAAAACCCACTAAAAATTATTGTAGAACGTTAAAATTGATTTTTTTATAATCTATGATATAATAAAAATAATAAATAAGAAAGAAGAAAAGGAAGAAAGAGATGGAAGGTAAATTATTGCGAATGAATGAATGAAAGTTGTTGAGAAATGGAAGAAGAGGAAGTGAAAATGAAGAAAAGAAAGTGAAATTTGAAGAATGAAGATGAAAACAAACGAACCTGAAACTGAAGAATGAAGAGAAGACGTAGTCGGAGAGAGAGAGGCGCCGCCGGAGTTAGTCTGTCAGAGGGAGACGAAGACGGAGAGTAGAGTGAAATTGAAACGGTGTTTCAGTAATATGACAAACATCTAAGGCTATGTTTGGAAAAGAATTACTCTAGGGATAATTGATAAGCAGATTATAATGTATATAAGCTTACAGTGATTAGTTTATAGCTAGTTCACAACAAATAAACTAATTGGTTGATTGTGTTGTGTTTGATATGACATAGTTAATGGTTGAACTAGATTTTTCTGTGTGAATCGACATTTCGGCGTGCAATTGCGAAAACTAATCTCTTAAGCTGGACTATAATGAACGATAATCTCAGAAGATTTAACACTAGTATATGTGTACGATTCGGTTTGAACTAGAGACATTTGGTTCAACTATAAAAGATTTACTAGCATATCACGTGAGTGTTTTGGAATCGGTTAAAGTAGTTTATAAAAATGAAATGACATAAAAAGGGTTAAATAAGTTTTTGTCCCTATAAATATATGGGTTAAATATGTTTTTGGTCCTTATAAAATTGCAATCTTCTAAGCTTAATCCTTACTTCATTTTAATAGTTTTTTTAATCCCTACAAAAAGTTACTGCACTTAATATTAGTCCTTACTCAATCTAAATTTGTTTAATTTATGCTTAAACTCTTAAGTTTTTCAACAATTTTTTACAGGCGTGTTAAGAACGTTATTAAAAGTTCCTCCAAAAAAAATATCGAAAAAATTTGATTTCTACGTCCATATTTTTGTTACTTATATCTTAAACTTTTGTCGTTTTAAAAAATTTATAGTTAATTTATTTCATGTTAAAAAAATATAGATTTTAGTAAATGAACCTTTCATAGTGTTCTAAACTTATATAAAAAGAATCGTTAAAAAATTTAAGAGTTTAAGGATATTTAAACAAAATTTGTTTTGGCAGGGACTATAAGTAAATTTTTTTTTTTAGGGATTAAAAAAGCTATTAAAATTAAGTAAGGACTAAACTTAGAAGATCGAAATTTTATAAAGACCAAAAACATATTTAACCCTAATTGAGTTTGAATTTAAGTACATATCCGATCTAAAATGCATGAACTGATTTCTTACAAAATCAGGACAAAGTCCCCAGGGACTATTTTTGATAGTTTCCAAAGATTATTATTATGAAAAACAATACTGAATGTCAATTTTTTTAAAGGACTAAAATGAATCTTCACTCTAAATATATAATCTCGGAGCTTTACCCTTTATATAACTACTCAGTTCGACTCATTAGGATATCAAAGATCAAGACAGTTAACTAAAATGGTTGAACAAACACTGTAAACTAGAAATGATAGAAAATGAAATGGGAAAAAAAATTGTAATAAGATCATTCAGCCATTTATTGCTCCAATCTTTTTTTTCTTCAGAACTTCTCCCAAAATTGACTGACTGAGGCAACTTCAATATCATTTCTTGTGCAGTGGATTGAATAGAACGTTTAAAACTGCAAACAGAACCTTTGCCGAAAGAAAGAAAGTTGACTCCCTTGGGCATGACAGCTGGAATTTTTTTAGAAATTTCCGCAGTATTTTGACCTTTATTTGCACATGTTCCACCGTGGACAAGATTTCCCTTGTTTGGTTGTACCGTGTCTTGTTTTGGTGTACTAGGTGATAAGTTAGCAACATTTATAAATCTAATTCCTTTGGGTGCTGAGGTAGGCTTTGTCTGTTTGAAACGTCTGTCACCTTATGTTCTACATTGGTGTGAGAATAAATTCCCTTAGAATTGGTGTTGCTTTGTTGGACAGAACCAGTGCCATGATTGTTCAGTGGTGTACTGAAATTTGTATTTCCTGACGAAAGAGGAGACTTCAACTCTGGTTTGCAAGCATTTGTAGGCGTAGGTAAATGAGAAAGAGCTCGTTTTAATCCAAAAATATGAGAAGTGCAGCAATGAAATATGACCTATCATCAATTTGATCCATAACAACAACCAAACAAATAAGCTTTAATTCAAAAAAAAATATAATAACAAAGAGTGCAGCAATAAGAATGAATGAATATCATTTATTTTTGTCAAAAAAAAAAGAATAAGAATAAGGAAAAATAGGGTATGAAAGAGTGTACCACAAGAAAGGTGGGAGAGAATACGGAGAAGGGTGGTGTAAGTATGGCTGCAGAAGTGAGATCGACAATAAGGAGGGAAAGGCATAGGGATGATTTCAGAGTTTACTTTCTCCATTGCATTAATTCTCAATTCTAAAACCCTAAAACAAACAATTTGGAGAATCATCAATTGGTTTAGAGTGAGTGAGAAGAGTCTTCACGGTGTGAATTAATCACGGCGTTACACATATTTTATTAAAATTATTTATATAATCATATAATATAAGAAAATAAATTAATCGTTTTTTTCATTGTTATAACATGTTTAAAGTAAATATAATAATAAAGATAGACTATATTTATCAAAGATCAAATGTTTGACAAAATGAAAAGAAGTTAAACAACTTAAGAAACTAGTAATACATTTGGAAAAAGTCTACTACAAATTTATTGATTACACCCTTAGTCGTCATATGGTAGAATAACAAGTATGATATAACTTTCGTTGTCACTTTTATCATTGTTATTTCCACTTTCTCTAAAGACATAATCAATCAATCTATAACTTCTTGGTGGTTTTATTTATCGGTAGTCATTTGAAGAATTTGTTGATAAGTGTAATTTATAGGAGATTGGTTATAAAATGGTGCATTATAGGGTACAAGTCAATTGAACTATGTTATCATAATAAACTATAAGCTTGTGAAATAAAAATGTTATAAACCAAGTCTCGTTTTTGTCATGTAAACTTATAAGTTATAAGTTCAACCTCTAAAAAAAAAGTTATAAGCTCAAAATATGATAATTGTCTGTGAAAGAGTTTAAGAGAAGTAAATTATCAAATTAGTCTTCTGTTTATCATTAATTATTTACTATTAATCAACTTGTGCTTTTTTTTAGAGGATCAATCAAATAGTCGTCACATATGTTTGATTTTGCTGTGACAAAAAATGATTTTGACTGAAATTGATTAGAACTAAAATAAGTTGAAGTTTAAATTGATCTGTGTTTGAATACATTTATGTAAAAAAAAGTTAACGCATAAATTTGTAAGTAAAATCAATTATATAATCAAATGTAAAAAATCCCAACTTCAAATAAAATCTAATTTAAAATATAATCAATTGTATTTGAAACAATTAAACATGACAAAATCAATTCTAAATACCAGATTATTTAGGATGAAATGAGTAAAACATAGTAACAAAGTTCAGAGCAGAACAATGGGAGTTCTGTACCCTCCTCCTCTTAAACCCTAAATAATAAATCAAAGTGCCTTTGAATTTGAATTTGAATTTTCATTGATGAGTATGAGGAGGAGGAACAGAGAATTAAAAACTCTTCTCTCGCGCTCGCTCCAATTCTCTTCTTCTTCTTCTTCTTCACAACACCCTCTTCACGGTTTGCATCACCCCAATGACTCCACTTTTTCCCCTTCAACACCCACCCCTCGTGATTTATCACAAGACTACGCATTTCTCCGCAACACTCTCATCAACTCCACTTCCCCACAATCCATTCCTCCTTCTTCCTCCGACGTCGTTTCAACTATATCAAAAGCACTCAAAACCGGTTTCAACATTGAAACCCATCAATTTTTTCGACAGTTTCGTAATCAGTTAAACGACACTTTAGTTGTTGAAGTGATGAACAATGTAAGAAATCCTGAGTTGTGTGTCAAGTTTTTCTTGTGGGCTGGTAGACAAATTGGTTACACTCACACCCCCCAAGTGTTTGATAAATTGCTTGACTTATTAGGATGCAATGAAAATGATAATGATAGAGTGCCTTTAAAGTTTTTGATGGAAATTAAGGATGATGATCGCGAATTGCTTCGTAGGTTGCTTAATTTTCTAGTTCGAAAGTGTTGTCGAAATGGGTGGTGGAATATGGCTTTGGAAGAGTTGGGGAGGTTGAAGGATTTTGGGTACAAGCCTTCTCAAACTACTTATAATGCTTTGATTCAAGTTTTTCTTAGAGCTGATAAGTTAGATACTGCTTATTTGGTTAAGAGAGAGATGTTGAGTTATGGGTTTGTTATGGATAGGTATACTCTTAGTTGTTTTGCTTATTCCTTGTGTAAAGGTGGGAAATGTAGGGATGCTTTTGATTTGATTGATGAGGTTGAGGAGTTTGTGCCGGATACGGTATTTTATAATAGGATGGTTTCTGGGTTGTGTGAAGCTTCACTTTTTGAAGAAGCGATGGATATCTTACATAGAATGAGGACTAGTTCTTGCATTCCCAATGTTGTTACTTATAGGATTTTGCTTTCTGGTTGTTTGAGAAAAGGACAGTTGGGGAGGTGTAAGAGAATTCTGAGTATGATGATTACAGAGGGTTGTTATCCAAATCGTGAGATATTTAATTCTCTTATACATGCTTATTGTAAATCAAGAGATTACTCTTATGCCTACAAGCTGTTTAAGAAAATGATAAAATGTGGGTGCCAGCCAGGATATCTGGTTTATAATATATTCATTGGTAGTGTATGTAGTAATGAGGAACAGCCTAGCTCGGATATTTTAGATTTGGTGGAGAAAGCTTATAGTGAGATGCTTGATTTAGGGGTTGTATTAAATAAGATCAATGTCAGCAATTTTGCTCGGTGTCTTTGTGGAGCTGGAAAGTTTGATCAAGCTTTTAAGATTATATGTGAAATGATGGGCAAGGGCTTTGTCCCCGACGATAGTACATATTCTAAAGTGATTGGCTTCCTTTGTGATGCCTCCAAGGTAGAGAAAGCTTTTTCGTTGTTCGAAGAAATGAAAAGGAATGGCATTGTTCCCAGTGTTTACACTTATACTATTTTAATTGATAGCTTTTGCAAAGCTGGTCTTATTCAGCAGGCTTGCAAATGGTTTGATGAAATGTTACACGAAGGTTGCACGCCCAATGTGGTGACTTACACTGCTCTTATTCACGCATACCTGAAAGCCAAACAGATGTCTGTTGCAGATGAACTCTTTGAGATGATGTTGCTTGAAGGTTGCAAGCCTAATGTTGTTACATATACAGCTTTAATTGATGGTCATTGTAAGGCTGGGCAGATTGAAAAAGCTTGGCAGATCTATGCCAGAATGCGAGGTGACATAGAATCCTCAGATATGGACAAATATTTTAAGCTAGATCACAACAACTGTGAAGGACCAAATGTTATTACATATGGGGCTTTGGTGGATGGTTTATGCAAAGCCAACAGGGTTAAAGAGGCACGCGAATTGTTGGATACCATGTTGGCTCATGGTTGTGAGCCTAACCAAATAGTCTATGATGCTGTTATTGATGGGTTATGCAAGATTGGAAAGCTTCATGATGCACAGGAGGTGTTCACAAAGATGTCAGAGCGTGGATACAGTCCAAATTTATATACCTATAGCTCTTTCATCGATTGTCTGTTTAAAGATAACCGGTTGGATCTTGTTTTGAAAGTGTTGTCGAAGATGCTAGAGAATTCTTGCACTCCAAATGTTGTTATTTACACAGAGATGGTCGATGGCCTCTGTAAAATTGGAAAGACAGATGAAGCTTACAAGCTCATGCTTAAGATGGAAGAAAAGGGTTGTAATCCAAATGTTGTAACTTATACTGCAATGATTGATGGCTTTGGGAAATCAGGAAAAGTTGAGCAGTGCCTTGAGCTCTTTAGAGATATGTGCTCAAAAGGCTGTGCTCCAAACTTTATAACCTATAGGGTTTTGATAAATCATTGTTGTTCCAATGGCCTTCTTGATGAAGCTTACAAACTCTTGGATGAAATGAAACAAACATATTGGCCAAAGCATATACTAAGTCACCGTAAAATTATTGAAGGGTTCAGCCAAGAGTTTATAACCTCGATCGGTCTTTTAGATGAGTTGAGTGAGAATGAATCAGTGCCTGTCGATTCTTTGTACAGAATTTTGATTGATAATTACATCAAGGCGGGGAGACTGGAAGTCGCATTGGATCTTCTTGAAGAGATTTCGTCATCACCTAGCCATGCTGTTGCCAACAAATATCTATATACTTCTTTAATCGAGAATCTGTCACATGCAAGTAAGGTCGATAAAGCCTTAGAACTGTATGCTAGCATGATAAGTAAGAATGTCGTTCCAGAACTTAGCATACTTGTCCACCTCATCAAAGGCCTTATCAAGGTTGATAAGTGGCAAGAAGCACTACAATTATCGGATAGCATATGCCAAATGGTTTGTCTCACGCTCTCCCTAACTTTTCAAACACTTGTTAATTTAAATTTGTTAATATTAAGCACTTTCTTTACCCACTTGGTGGTTGAAATATGTTTTGAAGTAGCGATAGTATTCCTATCAAAACTGCTCTGTAGATGTACAAGACCTTTGATTTATCATTTTAGCACATTTATTCTGACCTTTTATTTATGCTTTTGCATTCTCTATCGACATTGCAGGATATCCACTGGTTTCAGGAAGAGGCAACCGGTATAAATTAGGTTTCTGATGTACAGGTTGAATATAACTAAAGGAAAATGGATGCAGGTAGGACAGAAGAAATGGTCAAGCTGGTGAGAGGCTCGTCTCTTTTAACATCTAGTTTTCTCTGATGCCTTTCTTGTAATATTGATCTTTATTTGAAGAAGTGTGGTATTTTTGGTGTTTAGGTAATAGCAGCAATGGTGGAAGCAGAAACGGGAGATTCTGAAGAAATGTTGGAAAGATGTTCTTCATATTCCATTAATGTCTGAATCCTGTGCTTTTTTGGTCCACCCATTATTAGATCATTCTGGGGTGGTGATTCTATGGTCTATGATCGTGGCATGCGGCATGCTAATAGATGTCAAGGTATATAAAATCAAACTTTTACCCTTGTCATCTTTTGGAACAAAGTTACAAACTCGTAAATGTTATTGTTATTTGCTAATATTCTAGAAAGAGTTAAAATTATGAGGTGTTACATTTGTGCATCGAAGAACAAAGAAATTAAGGTCAATATAGTGAGTTGTGGAGTAAGATGTTTGACCTTTTTAGCAAAATCCCATTCTTTGCAATCAAAAATTGAGTACTGATTTCAAAGATCTACTTTTGGGCAGACATTTGCTTGGCATGTTCATATTCAGACATACGAAGGCACCTGTTCTTTGTTTATGCTTTCGTTTTTTCTATTTTACCTGTTTGATAAATTAGAAATTGTATACCAGCATGATATACACTAACTGGTCACCCATGCTATTATACCAGCCAAATATGTCCACCGGTTTAAAATTATTAATTTTTCAAATCAAACTAGATATGGTCAAGGTGTAGTTGTGAAACTGGAATAATTTGAAGTGAAAGTCATCATCATGTGTTATATTTATTGTCTATTTTTGAAGTTAAGTGACAGATAAGCATCTGATTTTTCATTAGGCAGAGCTCGGCAAAGGAATCAGCTTTTTGACACCCATGGAGCAAGGGGTTTCAGAAGCATCATTGGTTCAAATTTTTTCCTATTCATTTCAAAGTATGATATCTGCGGGCAGATTTGTTGGTCCTGGATTAGAATTGATGCTTTGTACAGTGTGCATAGATGGACTGGTGGGTCACAAGTCGGAGTTGTGATAATAACTTCTCTGCTCACTCCATATATCCGTCATCTGCAGACTTCACAGTGGTTGTATAGTGCTTACGAGCTTATTTAATTTACTTGAATCTTTTGTGGCTAGCTTGTTTTGGACAGCCAGAGGGATTTTAATGAGAACATGATTTTTTTTAATGGGGATTTGAGCTTGCTAGAGTCAATCCCAAATATATATTTTTTGAGAATGCTTGGTGGAATAACTGCTCAACTAATTCAGTTGCGCATATAAGCTCAAATTACTTGCCTATATATGTAGGACAATATCACTAATACACATTCATTCTGAGTTTAACCGTCTCACACTTCGATCACATCATTTTAGAATCACTTGGATCACATATTGTCTCCAAGAGTCCTAGTGTCGTATACACCATCTTCGTTCACCCTTTTGCAGTCTCGTAAATATTTGTTGAAGATCATGTATTTGTTTTTATTTTGATACATGTTTCATGTGCTCTAGACACTCGTTCAAACCTTTGTTTTTCTTTGGAAGAGCGGTCTTAATGTGCAAATGAAAATTTCTAAACACTCGTATGTATGAAACAATTACTTATTTGAATGAATATGGCCTTTGTTTCAAACTAAAAAATTACACTTCTAAAATAACATTTTAAAGAATTAGTGTTTAAAATATAATTCACCTATAACCATCAGAAAACAAATTTCCACCACCACTATCCACTCCACTCTCAATACAAAAAACTTCCCTCCACCGTACCAAATTCCCCACACAACACATCATTTTCTAGCCCATGTTTATTAACCAACAACTTAAACCACAATCCACCCATCACCCCACCCACAACCTCCAACTTCACTTTCCCAAAAAGCAAACCCTCTTTAGCAACATTTCGCCTCATGAATCTTGCAAGATTCCTCACTCTCACCTCATAACACGTGCAATATTGCATATGTTAGACAAATCCATATTTATGTGTAATATTCCTCGCTATCACAAATGTGCAAAAATATCTAAGTGAACTTGTGAATCTTAAGATGGTAAGTATTTTTGGAGTTTGAAAATATGCAACTAATTAAAAACACATTGGAATTGTTAAGTTGATGACTACAATGAACAATTTCAAATCTTATTCAATTCTAAAAAATATCTAAGTAACAAAAGTAGTAGTGTCTCACCGAAATATCCATTTCATTCGAAAAAACCGTCGACTATGACCTATGGTATTTCAATAAGTAACTTCACATTTCCGGTACCCCAGTCGATACCTTAATATTTGGGGAGCACTTCAGTGACTTTAAGGAGGGAAAGACATGTGCCTTTGAACCAATGAAAACTTGCCACGTG
>Ga0209282_1002585_pt1 | contig 10526 bp, 7 predicted proteins | sample Mtrugardesep15_FD_187529 | JGI IMG/M metagenome (GOLD analysis project Ga0209282, IMG submission 187529) | Root nodule microbial communities of legume samples collected from California, USA - M. trunc garden sep15 (SPAdes) (version 2) | ecosystem: Host-associated > Plants > Roots > Nodule...
ATGAGAGACATAAAAGGTGAGTTTTGTGTGTGTGTGTGGGGACCACATGAACACATGTCACAATTGTATGTGGGTGTACAAGTGGTACATGCCACCTAAGGTGGTCTATGTATCATTACCCAAATGTATATATAGATGTAAGAAAAGAAACATACATATGCGTTTGAACTTTAGCTTCAAGCGTTGTAGATGCTCATCATCACTATCAATGTTGACATCCTTGAAGTAGAAGTCAGGATAATCTGCCTGAAGGATAACATTGGGTGGATTTGCTGTGCCAATGGCTATAACTGTGGCCACACCTTTGCCTCGTCGTGCCATTTTGGATACTAATATTCTCGTTGAAGAATTTTACTTTTGAGTCCAAATCCAATTATATATATTATGGGCAAAATCCAAATGCCAACAACCTTCCTCACGCTGTATGTCCATCAATTAAGGCGGCACACAACCCAAGAAAATAAAAATTATTAAAAAATTAATTTGTATACTTTACCATATTAAAATATGGAACAACTATTATGTTGTTTATTTATCATTTCCCTAAAATGAAATGCTGCCCCATGCCTTAATGTTGAACCCTACACTTCATTCTAAGGTTAAACCTTTTGGCTTGCTAGTGCTACGATTGAATAGTAGTATGTGTTTGGTTTGCCATCAAGGCGAATTGATTTTAGTTAAAAATGAGTTAGATGTAAATTGATTTATGTTTGAGTATACTTATTTACAAGTGATTCTTATGAAATGATGTTGTTCAAATTGTTTGAATGAAATTAATTTTAAACGTGTAATAGTTACTAACGCCACACTTCATTCTAATTGTAGCTGCTGAACCTTAGAACTAAATGTGCCCCACACCTTAATAGTAATGAACCCCACACTTCATTCTAAAAAATTTCCGATGAAAACACTCAAACGTACGTTTCTACCATTAAACGTGGTTCTATTATGTTTCATAATGCCTGTTTGGTTCCGCGTTTGATGGCTCCCAAACGCGCGTCCGACACTCAAACGTTGTTTCAACAGTTTTCTTTGATGTTTGGATAGCTGCAATATCAATTTTCCAAAACGTGGTTTTACTTCTAAACGCGAGTCCCTTCAAAGCTACAAATCAGAACTTCTGCGGCAAAGCAAAATCGATTCCAATCTATAATTTCTAGCAACAAATATATTTTACCTAATCATCCTTAACATCTTCTCCAATTTTTCCTACACGAAGTATACAACAACAATTTTCTTCTTCTTCACATCACCCAAATCCTCTACTCACATCACCCAGATCCACCACTCCTTATGAAACCCACAACCACAAAGATTTGTCTTTCCCCTCTATAAGCTTGAGGCCATATTTTGCAAGAATTGAACAATGGAGAGATGGTAGAGTGTAAAGTGGGAAAATAATATTGAGAGATTTGGAAGGAAATTGAAATGATGGTGTAATGAAAGAAACCAGACGGTTCTGGAGAAAATGGAAGTGAGTGAAACCTTTGTGATTTCAACAAGAGAGACACATGATCTTATTTTATTGGATTTTTTTTTTCTGTTGGGTTGGGTCAATTTTTTTTTTTTCCAATAATGGTAGTGTTATTTTGTTGTCTTGATTTTTTACATACACTATAATTATTTTTACACCCTTTGATTTTTTTTTTCAAGGAACCCTTTTATTATTATATTATATTATATTAAAAATCATTCAATTGATGAAAATAATATTAAAAATATCTCTTATAAAAAATGAATTTGTGTAGCAATAAAAATCAAAATACGATAAGTTCAAATAATTATCTAAAATAAAAATGAGTATTTATTTTTAATAACATTAAAAGATAATTTGGTCATTTTTGATTCAAACTATTCGAACAACATCAACTCATAAGAATTATTTTTAAACGATTGTATTCAAACATAAATCAATTCACATCTAACTCATTTTTAACCAAAATCAATTCTCTCAAATTCAATTCTATCAAAATCAATTCTCACCGCCGCCGAACCAAACACATACATAGTTGTTTGGAATACGAAAGAAGAAGCATTTTTTCTTCCTTAAAATTGATTCTAATTGAAACAATATTTTGTAGCTTTTGTGGTAGTTCAAATCAATTCTGCATTTGAGCATGTCGGCTACCTAAATCATAACACTACTCTTTTACACTGTGTATGGTAGAAGAGAAATAAGAAAGAAAGAAAGAGGGAAGAGAGAAATTGGATAGAGAGAAACAACTTCTCCTGTTTAGTTTAGAATAGAGATTGATGCCTATTTTATTTCTCTCTTAAAGTACGAAGAAATAGAGTAGAGATGTGAACTTTTTTCTCTTTTCCAAAACTATCCCAGGTATTGTGGCTGATATAAAACTATTGTCCTTTTTTTCCCGTACTGTTTTCATGGTTTTTGTTGTAGCAGGTTAAAACAAAAACAAATACGCAACTCTCTTGCCTTTACCTCTTTATTTGAATCCTCTTTTATTATAATAAATAAAATTAAACTAGTAGTTAGCTAACTAATGAAATAGTTTAACCGACTAAATTGTAAAATTGTAAATAAATAATTAATAAGTTATCAAATTTCTTTGTAAAAAAATTACTTAGTATCTTAATTAAATTAACGTAAAAAATTATATCAATTTTTATAAGAAATTCATTCATATATAATAAAATTGTTTATTAAAGTTTAGTAAGGGTATTTTGGTATTTTCAAAAGTTTAACACACTTCTCTTTTCTCTATTTCTCTCATTTCTCTCTTATACCAAACAATAGGGCAAATCTACTCTATTTCTCACATATTTCTCTCTTTCTATAGTCTCTCTTCACAACTTCTCTCTTTACAACTTCTCTCCTCAACCAAACACACAGTTAAAGAAAAATGATAAATGAACATCTTAATGGTTGTCCCACACCATATTTTAATATGGGAAAGTGTATGCATTGATCAATGTAAGAGACATACGGTGTGAGGAAAGTTGTTGGTATTTGGATGTCAATATAACACTACTCTAATTTTAAGGTTCAACAACTACCATTTCGGCATGTGAGCATATTTAATTCTAAGGTTGTGCAACTACCATTTAGGCATGTGGTTTAATGAAGTGATGTCAATTTCACTTGTTATTGTTTTATGTAATGTTAGTAATACTTTCTTTTAAACATTTTTTCTAACACTCACTCTATGATTTGGTAAAATCAATTAGGGTCTTCAATTTCAGAAATGAAACTCATATAAAGTGGCGAGACATTTATTGATTTAATCCTATAAGAAAATGAGTGTTTAAAAGAAAGTGGCGAGACATATTTATAGTCTAATATGACAATCTAATCTAGGTTAGGCTTCTTTTGTCGTCACAACATGATGATGAAGTATTTTATTAGTGTTTGAATGTCATTTACTTATTTTTTTTATCTTAAACATTATTATTTTTGGATATAATTCACTTTCATGCTTTTTTTATACTCTACATCTATTATTTTAAATTCTTTCCCATTTGCTATTTGGTGGGATGCGACAATAAAATATGAAGATGTGTTATAAATAGTTGACAAAATACATTTTATTATAAATTTTAAAATGATTTGATAGTTTTTTTAATTAAGTCTAATCACTTGATAAAATAATTACCAAAAAAATTAACTCTTTCAACAAACTCATTTAATAACCGACAACTTAGTTTATTCTTTATACTTTCACGAACAAAACATGCACTGCATATATTTTTCCTTTATCATTTTTCCCATTTTTGAATTCCTTTTTCATATTCGTTTTTTTCTTTTTAAATGATTTTCTCTCTTCTCATGAAAAAAAAATGAACATAAACCTCTCCCATGAAACCACTTTCAACCAACCTTTTTGAACATGTTGCGTCTCTATTGCCTTATTTTACTATATCAGATAATTACAGAGACAATAGCGACACATTTGATTAAGAAATATTAATGTGTAAAGTATAAGTTGACGTTCTACATTGAATGGAAGAGTAAAATTTGAACAATATTTAAGTGAGATAACTCATATACCTAATGTCTTAAGGTTTTGCGTGAATATGTGATGTCATGTTGACGTAATATGATGATCCAACCTAGTGTAAACTCATTCAAAAGTCCCAACATTATCCGAACATTATAAAAAATTGTTTTGTTATTTCAAATTCCTTCACTTTTTATCTTTGGTGGGATTTGATCATAGAAAATTGCTGATGTGTTATGTGAGTTGATAAAAATACACGTCTATTAAAATTTTGGCATTTTTTTCTCCTCCATGAATATCGATCTTGAATTAAATCTACCCAATTCGAACTAAATCAGAAATAGAGGAAAAATCATCAAAGCATTAAAAAAATTCAAAATGATAGTGGAGGGGAACATCGAGGCAGAAAGAATCATGGAGAGTGAGCGTGAAGAAGCGATGAGAGTTTGCATTGAGACAGGGTTAAAGGCCCCAAAACACATAAAATAGGTGGGAACGTTTGAACTTTCAAAAAGATTGATTATGTTATGTGTCAAGGTTCTACAACTATTATACAATATTTTGAAACAAAGATTATGACTTGTAAATTTCGTAAGCTAAAAATGGTTAAGGAAATTGTACTTGTAAATTTCGTAAGCTAAAAATGGTTAAGGAAATTGTACTTGTGAATTATGATTTGACAAGAAGATGTTTAGAGCTTGACATTTAAGCATTTTTTTCCTATTTGTCGCTATAAATTTGTATGTGATTTGTGAAGAAGCGATGAGAGTGAGGGAATAGAGAGGGATTGCGTTGAGACAAAGTTAAGATAAGATTAAGATAAAATAAAATAAATATAAGATAAGATTAATATTAAGATTGATGTGTGTTTATCTTCTTCATCATGTTATTCCCTCGTTTGAAAGTTTGTGTTTGGTTCTATGTTGTGAAAAATTGATTTTGAGTGAATAGGTTCCATAAAATTGTTTCTTGCTAAAGGTAAATTGAAAGTGAATTGATTTTAAGTTTGGATACATTTATATAAAAGCAAGTTGAATAATAGATCTAATTGTAGTTATTAAAAAAAAAATCTAAATCTAAGTGTTAAAATCAATTATAAAATAAAAAATTTCAATTTTTTATCAATTCTAAAAGCAAAATTAATTTTTAACAAAAATAATCAAACATATCATAATCTATTCTTCAACTCTAGAATAAATTTTAGCCGTCATTTTCAAAGTAAAACCAAACATGTAGTAAACAATACTACAAAAATGCACGTAAGAGTTTGACCCTCATAATTGGAACATTTGGGGTGTCTCAACTGAAGTAGCAATTCTGTCATTGTCTATAGAAAAGAAAAATACTTCTCTATCTTTTATCTTAGTATAAAAACGACAAAAAAAAGAGTATAAAAACAACAAAATAAAGTAGATAGAAAGAGAAAACTTTCTTTATTATACCACACACAAAAGTAAACATTACATAAACATGTACCCAAATTAAGCTATACGATTAGACAGTAATGAAAACTTAGGCAAACAATCAGTTATACATGATTTTGTTTTATTCTTCAAATTACTCAATAGTATAAATATATATGATGAGTGTGTACTCCACTCATGCATCATAGTAAACGTTCTAGTAACCATGGTCTATGTTGGCGCTATGCAAAGCAATGGTTTCCATGGTCAAGCCAGGACCAAATCCAAACAAAACACCCCATTTAAGTCCTTCACCGGTTGTTGTTTTCCCCTCTTCCATAGACCTTCTTCTCATCTCATCCAATATAAATATCACACAAGCACTTGACATGTTTCCATACTCACTCAAAACATGTTTAGTTGCATTTAGTTTATCTGAATTCAACCCAACCGTTTCTTCAATCCTCTTGATTATTGCTGGACCACCAGGGTGTGTAACCCAAAACAAAGAATTCCAATCAGTAATTCCCAATGGGTGAAAAGTTTCTACTAAACTTTTCTCAATATTCTCACCAATCAAACTCGGAACATTATCTTTCAAATGAAAAGTGAGTCCCACTTCACGTAAGTGTCCTTCAATTGCACCTTCAAAAGAAAAGAAAAAAAATAAAATTAACAATTACTAAAAATATTAATATTTTCCGTTTTAAAAACTAAAATAAAATTGTACCTTCAGAGTTTGGTAGAATAGTTTCAGAAGCTGAAACAAGATGAAATAATGGACGTTCAAGTGTTGTGTCTGGATTTGATCCAACGATCACAGATGAAGCACCATCGCCAAAAAGTGCTTGTCCAACTAACGAATCCAAGTGATTTTCATTGGGCCCACGAAAAGTAACAACAGTTATTTCAGAACACACAACGAGGACACGTGCACCGACGTTATTCTCAGCGAGATCTTTGGCAAGACGAAGAACGGTTCCACCAGCATAACAACCTTGGTGGTATAACATGAACCTTTTTGTTGATGGATTTAGATTCAAGAGTTTGATGAGTTGATAATCAGCACCAGGCATGTCAACACCAGAAGTTGAACAAAATATGAGATGAGTTATCTCTGATTTTGGTCTTCCCCATTCTTTTAGGGCTTTTAATGCTGCTTTTTCGCCTAGCTTTGGCACTTCTTCAACTAATATGTCTTGGCGTACATTGAGGGATGGTTCTTCATAAGTGGATATGTTGGGGTGTTCTTTCAGGATTTCTTCAGTTAGGTGTATGTAACGTTTCTTTATCATTGACTTCTCACCTATTCAGAACCAATAAAGAAAAATATGTATTAGTCAACTAATTAAAGAATTAGATATACTTTTTTTTGAAAATATGAATTAGCTTTACTAGAAACTATAAAATCAGTGTCGAAAATTAATGTAAAAAAAAAATACAACAAATTTGGTGATGAATTTCATGTAGGATTTTACTTTCTTTTTCTTCATCACAATTGTTCACATCAATAGTTTCACATCTTCTTTTGTCTAAAATAAAATAAAATAGTTTCACATCTTATCATCAAATCAAAATTTATACATGTTTTATGAAATAAAAGTGGAAAATATTTTCACATAGTAAAGAAAGCTTTGTATTGCAGCCCAAATCAAATTGGCATGTCTAAATTTAAAATATTGGCATTGAGTCAAAAACAGTAAAATACTGTTATGGTGTAATATGAAAAAAAATAATGGACATGACAAATAAATGGAAATCATATTACATGAAAGCATGCATGAATTGGTAAGTGCATGACCGCATGCATGTATATGTGCACTTTTGGGGTATGGCAAGACCACTATTGTAATACAACAATTAAATAAAGAAGTGCAATTAATTAAAAGATAAAGATATACATTGTTAATATATGAATTTAGTGGATTTTGATTATTATCCTATTATATTGGCAAAGAGTTTATATAGATAGAATAATATCCCAATGAGCTTACATATACGCTTCAATTTGGCCTTGAGTTGAGTCATGTGTTCGCTTTTGGTAACTCGAAAGTAATAATCAGTAAAATCAGATTGGTAAATGCAATTGACTGGAGTTGCAGTACCAATGGCTAGTATGGTGGCTGGACCACGAGCTCTTTGGGACTCTCTTATTTGCTCTAAGTATGCCATTTTACTGGAGGGTGGAGGTTTGAAAAGATCAATAACACAAACAAAGAAATATTGATAGAGTGCACAATGAAATGCAATACTGAAGATGTTCCAATGAGTATCTATTTATAGAGACATAATTTGGCTTAAGGGGTTGTTGGCCACCACGTGCTCCATGAGGTCGTTGATGTTCTATAATATATATCTTCATCGTATATAGCTTCAATAAAATGTTTAATTATAAAATTTATCAACAAAAAAATATCAGAAAGAAATGAAGTTTAATTAAACTAAAAATGGCATATAGCTGCACTCCATGTATGTCATTGGCTCAATATGTATGTGTTGGACTGTTGGCTTTGGGGAGGGTTTACCTAAGTAAAATAGAAACTCTTTCATCCGTGTGAGTATAGATCAAAGGTTGTAGTAGATGTCGAAGTTTGAATTATAAATTTCTCATTTATTTATCAAGAGCAAATTTTTAGTCTTTAAGCTACATGACAAAAAAATTGAGTAGGCACTCTCCATATCTATTATTGTAGTACATATGTTTTACCTAATAAATACTTAAAACAAACCAATGCAACGACAAGGTCAGGGGTTTATATCAAAATTCAATAATTAATACGTTAATTTTTAATTAGTTGAGGTCTATCCAGTTTGAAACGACAAGACAGTTGTTTACACAGCAGTGGAAATCAGTCGGTCATGTAATTATTTGTACTACTTAACAAACCATTGATAACAAATATTATTTTCTCAACACCCCTGTTCTATAAAAATAGTAACTTACAAGAACACCATGCAAAAGTCAACTATAATGTTAGCATTTGTGCAATTAATTATATGAAGATATTCCACTCTTCAAACATATTCATTTAGGCCGGGGCGGTTTCCATGCATTTTCCAACCTTGCAATTTCCATGCATTTTTCATAGGTGGAAGTGGGTAGGGGGTGGTAATAGTCTAATTTAAAAAATAAATGGTCTGAATTTTGTTCTAATACTTCCATAACATTGGACGGACAATTTTTGAAAAGATTAGAATTTTTTTCAAATGTTTAATAGTCTTTTAAAAAATAATAATATTTCCATAAGATAATAATATAAATAAATAAAGTATTTTGTTGGTTTAAAGAGAGATGATATTGCATAAATATTGATAATATATTTAGTTTAGTGTCAATTATCGATAAATTTAAGATATTACAACTCTATAAAGCTCAACTTTTATAAATAACTATTGTTTAACTTTTATTTCCTTCGTTGTCGTTTCATTAAATATAAGTAAAAATTATTATAAATTTATTTTACTTATTGATTAAGTTTAATATATTAGTTTTTAAAATATATTTTATTTCTTTTTTATATTTGGATCCCTCGTAAAAATTGTACAAGCTTCGCCGCTGCCAGTGCCATACCTATTTCAAACCCATGACGCCATCAAATCTAAATATTCATAAGTTTGCAACCCTTTTAGAAAATAATCCCCTAACGTCCGTGATTAATTGAGTAGTTGCGATTGAATTAGAAATTTTGTAATTTGTCCTATGTAGTAATTGCATGAATAAGGCTTATGACATTGTGGTGCAAAAAGTATGAGTGCCGATTAAAGAGGGTGTCAATGTAAGATATTTTTTTTTTTTAGTTTTCACCTGTGGGAGGCTGCATTTAATTAAGCTAGCATAGCTGCACTTCATGTATTTCATTGGCATAATATGTATGTGTTGGCTTTCTTGAGGGTTAATTACGTACGTATAACAGCATAAGTAGCACACTCTATCTAATGTATATCTGTGTTACGTAATACATAAACAAAAAACCAGTCTAAGTAAAAAGTCAGGTGATTATATTCAAATCCAATAACTAATACGCTAATTTTAATTAGTTAAGGTCTATCCGGTTTGAAACGACAAGACACTTGTTTACACTGATAACACTCTTCTTTACCAACCCCGTTATTTTTTTAAAATACAGGATAATAGAAAACCATACAAAAGTTAGCTATAATGTTAACATTTGTAAAATTAATTATATTTCCAGAGTACACCTGTAAGATATTACTGAAGTAATTATTTTGAATTGAGTAAAAGATTTTATGTAATCACATGTCCAAATTGTACACTTCGTCTATTCGCATGCTTGTGCTCACACGTTTCCATGTAATGACATCATACGTATACATGATTATTTATGTATGTCTCATAAGTTAGTTTTATAATTTGTTTGATTTACATCCTCTAATATTGACACTACGAATCATTTTTTTTGTAGTACTATGAATCATATATTGCATCCCTCAACGTTCATCATTAATAGAGTAGTTGATGTTGAATCATATATTCTTTTGTAATTTTACCTATGTAGTAATCTTTTGAATTATGATTATGCTCGCAATCCAAACACTGATGTGTAAAAAGTGTGATTTGGTGTTAAATTTCATTTGTGTGATTGATTCTAAATATGTTGTCTAACTCCATGAAATTCTCTCTTATTATCCAACAAATAAATGCTAATATTTAAAAATTGTAAGTGAAATGTTTTTTAGGCACCTTCTTTTTTTGGTTACATTTTTTTAGGCACCTTCAATTGCTCACAAAAATAAAATATGGGTCTTGTTAACCGGTACTCTTGGAGCACTGGTTAAACATACCATAACAGAGATTTATTACCATAAAAGGTAGCTGTTTTTGACATTATTATCAATTAATTAACACAATTTTAATGCATTAACTACTATATAATTTCTTTTTTCATATCCTTAATCAGTGTTATCGGAACAGTGGTTAGCATTTCCCATAAAATAATATAAAAAATACTTTTACCGGGTCCTAATTCCCATTCGCTTATGATTAAGAGATAATTCCCTATCCCTACTTTTTAGGGTCTGTTTGGGAGCTTGGAGGGGAGGGAAGGGGAGGGTTTTGGGGGGGAAGGGAGGGGAGAGAAATGGAGGAGGAGGGGAGGGTTTACCCTCACCTTGTTTGGGAGACATACATAGTGAAAGGAAGGGA
>Ga0209282_1002587_pt1 | contig 10524 bp, 8 predicted proteins | sample Mtrugardesep15_FD_187529 | JGI IMG/M metagenome (GOLD analysis project Ga0209282, IMG submission 187529) | Root nodule microbial communities of legume samples collected from California, USA - M. trunc garden sep15 (SPAdes) (version 2) | ecosystem: Host-associated > Plants > Roots > Nodule...
ATTATGATATTATGATGCGAAGTCGTTCTTGTTGTCGTTAATATCATTAAGTTGTAAGTGTTGTCTAAGATGATGAAGTTGTCTAAGATGTCAAGTTGTAAGAAATTGTCTAAGATGTCAAGTTGTGAGTTGTCGTTCATTGATGATGAAGTTATAAGACGTTGTCTAAGTTGTTAAGTTGCATTGGTTGATGAGTCCAAGCATAGTCATTAAAATGAGGGCTGATGGCCCTGAGAGCTTTGCTCTAAATGATGAGGGCTTATGCCCCGAGAGTTATTACTCTAACACGTTGAGGGCTTATGCCCTGGGAGCTTACTCCAAATGATGAGGGCTGATGGCCCTGAGAGCTTTGCTCTAAAAGATGAGGGCTTATGCCCTGAGAGTTATTACTCTAACACGATGAGGGTTTATGCCCTGATTGGTACCACATGCATGTCTCATACTTACAGGTGACAGACATGAATGTCTACAGAGTACTGTCACCAACCACATAAAGAAGCAAGGAAAAATAAATTCACAGACTTACAGGTGACAGACATGGATGTCTACACATCTGATTCAACATCCTGTCAACCAGCATGTACTAACACAAGCACACATAGAAGTATCACTCCCCCTAAATATGAGAATCTATGAATGACTACTTACAAGAGTATTCGATTACTCCCCCTGAATACATGCATATATTAAAATAATACAAAAAGTTCAGATGCATAGAAAGAGTACCTTCAGGGCATATTCAGCCACTTCTGGGGGAATAGTCACCAACTAGCATACAAGTTAGCAGACCTATCAAGGTCACACAGAGACATGTTCCAATTTTTATAAAGCAGCAACAGTGAACATGTACAGTAAAAATATACTGAGATTTTGAGAACTCTCAGAACAAATAAGATGTTGCAGCATCAGCAGCAACATACAAGTGCATACAGACAAGTTCCAATATTCTATAGAGCAGCAACAGGGAACATGTACACAATAATAAAAATACTGAGAAAAATAAATTCTCAGAACATCACAGAGATGTTGCAACATCAGTGCCAACATCTATAGCAGCATCAGACATGTTCCAATGCTACGAACTTATACAATTTAAAAATACGAAGAACATATTCTCAGATCATCATTAAACACATCAAGATGTTGTAACGTCCAAGACAACATCTACACAAACCTGAAATAGTTGCAAAATAAATGCAACAACAGCAATACAGGCATAGGCATTCAGACAATTCTGCAAAAGAATGCAGAATACACAGGCATATAGATATATCTTTTTCTCCCTCTTTTTAGCCACAAAATATGACAAAATAACTTCATGCAATTATCATAAGAAGTACCAGCAGATAGCAAGAAGCATAAAATCAGATAATCAAAATAAATGCCAACCAGAAAGTAGTGCAGTGTACTTAGTGGTTACAGACCAAAAGAAAATAGGCACACACAGGTGAACAAAATATTCAGGACACCCTTAGGTGTACACAAATTCAGCGCATAGCCCACACAAAATAAGTTCTGAAATTACAAAAACTCATTCAGCAACATCAAAACTGCTATCAGAATTTTCATCACCTTATTCATCTCCATCCTCTTGGTCCTCATCAGCAACATCAGCCTCTTCCTCATCACTTTCTTCCTGTTCATCTGCAGTTGCAACATCCTCCTTTTCAAGGGCATGGATCATAAGCTTAAATTGAGTTTTTCTTTCATCCAGCATCATACAGTTATCCTTGAGAGCAGCTACAATATCCTGTCTTGTCATTCTTACTGCAGTAGGTACAACTCCAGATGTTCCAACAATGTCTGGGACATGATTGGACCCGAACAATTTATAGTGAAGAGTAAGAGGAGATTCCCTCTTCTTTGGAGTGTCAACAACAGTTATTAGACTAGGATGTTGTTCAATCATAATATTGCATAGCAGAGTGGAAAAAGCTATAGGAAACTTTACAGCATGAGTCTTAGCATGCTTGATAGTTTATTCAAAGACATATTTTCCAATGTTCATTCTAGTTCTAGTGCGAATCGAGTAAATAAACTTTCCTAAACCTGTAGCAATGTCAGAGGAATGTGTTGTTGGAACCCAGTTGGATGCAGCTATGCGAAAGGGAGTATCATATATTGTGTCAAATAGGACTGTTAGTTAAAATCCATCTAAGTTGTGTGATTTTTTTTTCATGTATACTCTCCGGTCACTGTTATAGTCTTTATTGTAGACCACATACATCATTTAATAAATAAATCTAAAATATTAATTTTTACTTATAATAGTGATTAGAGAGTCTATAAATTTAAACCGTAGATAAAGATGTTGCGAGTGTTGTAAATCTTGAGATACAAAGTTCATTTCTAATTAAAAAAAATAAAAAATAACATTTTTTTTAATAAAAAAGTCACATTTTTCGTTGCAAGTGGTCATCACTCTCTAAGCATAACTGAAAGGGACCAAATATTGCATCTACATGAATATGTCATTATTGGTTCATATACTTCTTGTGAGCTTCCTCAACTCCACACTACCATGCCAGCTCAAATTGTTTCATGGCCACTACTCTTGTTTGTACGTGACAAGTTGTCAACAAAAACAAGACGTGTTGTGATTGTTGTCACACAGACAGTTTCTGCAAATCTTTGACCTATACAAATATTTTAATATTTTCCTATGTTACTTGTTTCCCACTAGTACATAATAAAATGTTTGTGTGTTCATACCTTATATATATATAATCAATCATCATGAATGCAAATTCAGCAAAACCACTTTGTTTTCTTTCCTGGTTCTTCAAAGGTGAAAAATCAATAATGGCTTTGTTTTTCTTTTGTTGTTTCTCTGAATCTTCAGAATCCAAAGACTTTGTATGCAATGGTGATGTTTGTATGCTAAGAGACCGGAAGAAGTACCAGGCCAAAAAGTCAAAGAGCAAGCAAAAGCAATAGCAAAAAGCCTATTTGGAAAATATGGATTTTGCCATTATCATGATCCAATAAACCATTCAATTGTTTAGTGTTGCGCAAGTTAATTACAATTGGCTTTGTAGTACAATTCTTTTGGAAAGAAAAAATATATTTGAGTTTTAACAAAATTACGGTGCTATGGTGGTTTCGTCAAATTTACTGCCATTCTAAATATGCACTTAAAAGAGGTGGATAAAGATTTTTATTTTTGTTTCACTTCTTTACCTGAATTCTCTTTTTTATGTAGTAGGATATATAGCTGAGAAATAGATGGTAAACTTATTCATAATCTGTACTTCATTTCTATCATTTTGAGTTTACCAAAGAGTTTAATTAAGAACTTGCTGATTCCTTCAAAAAATAAATTATGAACTTGTTGATATACTATTCTGAAAATTAAATAATAAAATAAGCAGAATGACATTTTTATAATTATTACTACATAGTTAAAAAAAAAAAAAATTATTATGCTCCAAGCCTCCAACAGTCGGTGGGAATTGCAGACTGTGGTGGCCTTATTCGAGACTCCAATAGTCGGTGGCTAAAAGGCTATGTTCGGAAGATTGGAACATGTGATGCTCTTTATGCTGGGATGTAGGGACATGTGTGAGGGCTTAAGGATAGTCGGAATACAAGGTTTTTCGTAACTCAATGTAGAAAGCGACTCCAAACTGCTGGTGGATATGGTAACGGAAAATTGCAAGTTTAATGAGGCTATCCCCGTTTTGAGTCATCGAATCCGAGATCTCATTGAACTTTTTGGGGAGGTTCAAATAAACTGCATCTTGCGTGAAAGAAACAAAAGTGCAGATTGGTTCCCTGCATATAGTCTTACACAAGATTCTTTTGTACCTATTATTTTAGAGGTCCCTTCAAGGAAGCTGCAGAGTATTTTGTTTGAGGATATTTCCGAAGTTTGCATGTTTAAGAATGTTCATTTAATTTCTTTTTTTTTTTCTTTCGACTTTGCTCTCTTTTCTGTAAAAAAAATATTACACATCAAATAATATAATTCCCATACTGCTATGAAGAAACCCCATAATAGTAGCTTAGAAAAAGCAATTAACTCTAACATACTAGCTTGAAACAAAACAAGAGATGACATATTAATATGTGAAGATATTAAAGTTGTTCTACTCATATGTGTTGGATTTGTGAACATGACACTCTGAATTATTATTACCATATAAGTTAGATCAAAATTATGACATTAAAAAAAATTCGAGAAAAGGAAATTTGAAACTTGAAAATTATTTAATTTACTTTTTATATGACCCAGACTCTAACATCAAGATTGATTAAGGCTTAGAAAATACTTTCTCACCAAAATATAAGAAAAAAGGGTTAACAAATTTTGATACTCTCATGTAATTTTGAATCAAATACCTTCACTTTTGCTGACCAAATTTCCCTTATATTTTGGGACGAGGGGAGCAGTAAAGATCTTCATTTTTATTATAATATATAGAATAGAAAAAGACATATTTCAGTAAACATAACACAGTTAATAGAGACATTACATTATAAAACATGTTTACGAAGTACTAAATATCCTAGCTTGATGTTTTAAATATCCAACCAATAACATCATACCCATCAAACATACTAGCTTAAAACAAAACTTGATGGGCTGGGTATTTTTTTTAATACAATTAACTCTAACATACTAGCTTGAAACAAAACTTGATGGGAATGATTTACTAGTGACTAAAACAGAAGAAATTAATTAATACAATGTGAGTAAAAAAATGGAAATAATTATATATTTTGCTGAAATTCTCTCAAAGAATCCTGATATTTACTTATAGCTTTAGCAATGAGTTGTCCAGATCCTTGATCCTATTTAGGGTCACAGTCATGACTTACAGGAATTTAACCATAATTGTATGTTGAAGCAACACAATAAAGTTAGATTAGCCAAAAGAAACAATCAGTGGCTTTCCATTAGTAACAACTAAATCACATGTACAAATTAATAACATAATTAGGATGTCCTACCATCACTTATGATACAAATGTATTAGTAGTACAAAGTAATAATCATCAAATGAAGAAATACCTAGGCAAACTAATTTCATCAATTAGTATACAATACAAGAATTTGGATTTGGTGCATTTATTGCGTCACTGATGCAGTTTTGTATCTCAACCGTTTGATCTCAAATTAACGGACGAGATTGTTTCAAGCTGATTTTGTTATTGTGTAACATGAATCATCCGGTCTCAAACTGATGGCTGAGACCGTTAACAGCGTGCAACTGTGTGCTTATACTACAGCCGGCAATCCAGATCCACAATATACAAGCATCATTAATACTTTTGCCGGCTACCTACTGATCATAATCAATTGACATGCAGTATCTTGAATTGATGGCATGTCATTATGTTATTTTCATACATATTCACCAATGTCTTCTGAACTTGCAAACTCATTTTGACTCGGGACCATCTTGTGCTAAATCCCAATCCAGGCAAACTATTTGCTTTCTCGCATTTATTCAAGCCTTTTAGGTTCAAAACTCCGCATCAGATAACAGGATCTGCAAACTCCACCGGTCCAATTCCTGTCAATAAATCCAAACCATGACACAAATGATACTTCATAGTTGCAAAGCTAGGTCTGGTTGCTGTGATTCAACGACACTAGAAGATTTTGCAGGTGACCCTGGATATTGACAATCAATATTCAAGTCAGGCGGAAGGGTTTCCTGTTTTTGCCTTGATTGGCTTCGAGGACTGAGACCTCTCCAAGGGGACTGCATTTGAAATGTAGGTCGGCCCGCGGTTGTTGATTGAGGGAATACTGTAGGTTGGTTGGGGAACTGTGAAACGGCACCTGTGTGAATAGGTTGAGGTCTAGGTGAATGAAATGGAAGATTGTTCTTATTAGACTGGAAAAACATTCCACTAGACGGAGACTCACCCTGAATTCGTGAAATATGCTGATGGAACTCTCTCGCTGAGTTGTGTAAAGAATCTGCAGAAATCTGATTTTTGGATGAACCAGTATTCTCAGGTCCTAGATTAAACCCTCCTACCCCTGCAGACATCCATACCTGAGCAGCTGCCACTGAAGCATTGCCCGGGGTATCTCTTTGTCCAGATTGAGCTGATGGTTTATCTGGTAGAGTATCAACTGGTGAATGATTAGAAGTCTGTGGCTTTTGAGCCTCTTCTGTGATCATTCGCATGGACTGTAGTGGGTCACTGAGACCCTGCTCCTGCCCACGGGAAACAAAAGGAGCTGTTCTGATTGTATGGTTTGTTGTAGTATCAGATGACGGACCAGTCAACCGTCTATTCAAGCTTGTATTCATGACTTTTCCGTCAGGCAATTCTCCACTAACAACTTCATTAGTATCTGGGTGCTTGAAAGTTGTAGATGGCAAAGAATTCAAGTTCCTAGGCGCACTCCCTTTGGGATTAGACTCTGCTGTAGGAGTACTACTTCCAGACTTTGCGACCAGACTGGAATTATTTTGATTACTGGAGGGTAAAGATTTCAGCTCCACTTTTTTCAAGCTCATATTCTCAGAATTGCCAAAATTCCTAGATTGGGAATTCTGCTGATTGGGGATGTCAAGAGGAACATTGAGCTTCACTCCATTAAAACCAATAGAAGGATTTACTTCATATGCAGTACCATTGGTAGGACAATCTGAAGAATGTTTTCCCTCAAGCTTCCATCCATTTACAGGATGTTCAGTTTTGGGTTCCACACCGTTTCCATTTTTGTCACCGTTCAACTTCATAACCAAACTAGTTTCTTTCTGGAGATGATTACCAAGCATAAATATCGGGGTTGGTATCGGTTCATACTCTCCAACCCAGCCACGACCAAATTTACAGTCGGCAGGAAGTGCCTGTTGAATTCTGTTGGAAGAAATGTTCCAAACAACAGGTCCTAGAGATGCACTAAAACGAGCCAAACTCCTAGTATAGGAATATTCAGCATGGACGCCAACCTGTATCCAAAAAATACAATTATAATGCTTTAAAAATACGAGCAGAAGAAAGCTAATTTTCAAGAATTAGAATAGTATTCTATTGAAACATACTGTAACGAGCTGCCTCATTCCGCTCTCAAAGGTCATAAATGTTGAATCTGTTCTAATGATTGGTTGATTAGACATATTATAAGATGCACGACGATTATCGTCAAGCACAAATGACTTCCTTCCCATCTTAGAGACCATATTCTTCCCTGGAACAATGGAAGAAAAACAAATCAAAACAGAATAACGAGGACCTAACATCAGTATCTTACAGGAGAACTATATCATATCATGATATCTTCTTTGAGATACCTGACATAACATCTTCAGCTTTATCTTGATTTGCATCAATCAAAAAAGCATTCCCCTCCACAGTGCCATCAATGTTGCCAGGCCTCTCACAGCTACCACCTTGCATTGGATAGGAACTTGGCTGTACATCTCCATAGGATAAATCAAAGCCAAAAGATTCTTGTGAGGCACAACTCGGTGGCTTATTCAATGACTTTTTAACCAAAGAATTAGACCGTGTTTTCTGTTCTGATTTTAACTCAACCTGTGTACGTTCAAATTTAATCCTTAACTTCTCAAACTTCTTCCGCCCAAGTTCTTGTATTGTTCGTGCCTGAAGCAAATATAGCGGTAAAAAAGCATGCCACATTTGTTCGTAGAACACAGAGAAGCATTGAGTTTTATACCTGTCTGTGGTATACAGTCTCCGGTGCATTGTATTTCATTGCATTTGAGCAAATTAAAAATATATCACTCTGCATTCAACAATTCCACTCACAAGTCAGTCTGATAATAGTGCAACCTTTTGTCTTACAGTTTTTGCAGGAGTAATTCATTCACAATTTAGAGACGGAAAAAAACACGATAAAGAAAGCCAAATTCAGGAATTTTATGCAATAGTGGAATCAAGTAGAGATGCAAGTTGATTCTTAAATTTCAGGAATATCATGCATCACAGTTGCCATTGATCAAAAAGCATTAATAAACTGTCAGTATGAAGCAAAGCCATACTAGTTAGAGAGAAAAATGCTGCCTCAGTGCCTATTAAAAATCATTATAAATCATAGCACTTCATGAAGCATAAACCGTGATATCAGGGAACTATTCGACAGCTCAACTACAATTTTTATAAAATAAACTAATATAAGATTTTCATATGGTATAAAACAAAGACACTGCCACTGATTCATACTTTCATAGGTAAACAATATTTACAACACAGGATCCAATATATCATATCTTTCAGACATTACCACCTGAGTAACATCTATGAAGAACAGGAAGCCAGAAACAAAAACCAAATGCAAAATATTGTATGCAAGTTGGTCTTTTGACAACGGATATCTTGTATATCCATCTATACAGGCAGCAATATACAAATAAATAAATAATGATGCCAATAAAATTAGACATAATTTTTTACTAGAAAAAGTTTCGGAATCTTGTGCTCACAAGATAATTTAAGCAAGATCACATTGCAAGGATAAAATTGTTGTAAGGTTCTACTCCCCTAATAGCTAAATGCAATATTGATACCAATTAGACTGTCACAATTCATTGTCAGTCAAGAAACACCCAAAGGTGAAATGGAAAATATTTTCTTCCACTTTCTGGGTTAAGGTAGATCCTGTTTACCAACACATTCGTTGATAAATCCAATCTTTCAGTGGGTGAAAACACAACTATCTTAAGGCTAAACTACAATTATATAAAGCACTAAATCCCAAATGATCCAATTCATATTATACTCTCCTGTAGGCATTCCTTTTGGAAACCCTCAAAAGTATATGAAGGACTACAATGTATCTGTTAGACACTGCTATGCTAGACAACATTTGTGAAATAAGGGAAGGGGCAGCAAAGGGAATAATTAGGTTGTTGTCACATCCTCGCATCTATGGCAAGGAGGGTATGAAGAAGGAAATGGTTAGAAGCAAGCAACAAGAGGGAAAGACATGACATTGAGAGAAAGGAAAGCAGACACCATGCAGGTATCATGGGCCATAGGGTAGAGAGATTGCAGACGCTCAAAGTTCTGCAAGGTATCTTCTTTTTCTAGTTTTTTTATCAGTAATTGGGGATTATAACCATACCCTGTGATTGAATTCTTGTTCCTATCAGTAACATGCCATTTTAAGTATGTGTTCATAAATCCTGACAAAACTATAAACATGGTATGGTGCATCAACTAATTAGATACTAAAATATGTAGCATATTTTGTCTGCAGTTGCCTCTTACTATTTTAACATGATGCAATGATCATCAGTAATTAATGCTAGAGACGTGGTACAACTTGACAGCATGCTGAATAAATTGAGAATTGGTCATTTCAATGTTTCGTCTGCAAAACAAGTCTTAACTATATGTGGCCAATTATAGCTAATAAACCATATTTTTCACTGGTACATCATTGACAATAGTCATCCTTGACAAATTCATTAAAGAAAAGACAGCAAATTATGCCTATATTTGAGTAAAAAAAAACACTCAATTCCAATTGTCTCCATGGAAGAACATAATCAACATCCAAATCCATCGCAAAACAACCAATTTCAAGAAAAAATAAAATATGTACTCATTAACAGCTTTGTATACCTCAAGTTGCTCTAAGGTAGGGTAAGCTCCATTTGCTAACTTCTTCCTCACTGTGGCAAAATCCATGGGATGCTCAATCACATCATGATAATCAGGAAGCTGCATTCAAAACAGAATTTGAACTTCCAACTCAAGAGGGGCTTCAAAAAGCAAAAGTACCAACTCACATTAAGAAAATTCTACACACCTCTTCTGGATCAACCGGCTCCGCAAAAACACCATATGTGTCCTTCCTGCCAATCATTCAAACCCATAACAGTACCGAGTCATCAGAAAACAAAACAGTACCCAAAAACACACCACTATGCAATTATAGACGTAATCATAAACACAAAAACAAAAATTGCAAAATGCAAAACAAAAAACATACTTCTGAAGCTTGTCAAGGATCACTTCCAAAATCTTCCTATCAGGCAACGGAATCCCGTGCGGATAATTGGTTGGAGTTCCTAACAGTAAAAAATTAACCAATTATAGTAAAGTTTCAGAAACACACAAAAGAAAATAAAGAAACAGAATCTTCAAATCCAATACCCTTTCCAGTACATATCACTTTTTTCTTTTTCAATCAATATTAAATAAAAAAGACAAATTTGCACCCTAAACAACAACAACAACAACTAGTACCCCATTAAAATCGCACAAACCTGAAACAGAAACAAAGTGGAGCCCTTTTGAATCAACTTTTGTACCCTTTATCTGTCATCATTAGAAACAAACATTCACAAAAAATACTCAATTATTTACATTCAAAGCCCCAAAATTACACTTATATAAAATAAAAAAACTGATACAGCCACAAACAAACATAGACTTCATTAAAGTACCAAAAATATATATATACTCCATTGATGTCAATCGCGAACTTTGAAACTCTATACAGACACGACACTAAAACTATAACACCGGTAAAAAACATAAAAAAGACGAATCAATCAAATGTAATCATATGTGTCAGTGTCATGT
>Ga0209282_1002589_pt1 | contig 10510 bp, 6 predicted proteins | sample Mtrugardesep15_FD_187529 | JGI IMG/M metagenome (GOLD analysis project Ga0209282, IMG submission 187529) | Root nodule microbial communities of legume samples collected from California, USA - M. trunc garden sep15 (SPAdes) (version 2) | ecosystem: Host-associated > Plants > Roots > Nodule...
GGCCTTTTGTTTTCAACTTTGGTTTTGAGGACTTGCATGGGGGAGGCATCAGAGAGACAGCAATTATTAAACAACTAACTAACTGGTATCTTGGAATTTACTGTAACATAAGTTTGACCAAATCATTTGCTGAAGTCACAACTGATCCAAACATGAAGCATACACTAAGTGGTCCTGTCAACATGTTGGTAATATGTCATTCATGAAGTTTTCATGTCAACTCTTTCTAATTGGCCAGACAGAGAAGAGTCTATAATACACCCATCTTCAAATTAATTGGACCTGCATCTCCCTCAAAACTCAGTTTCTTACCAAGCAAGTCAAGTGAGAATCATCATCTCCATTTCAACATGGCTCAAGAAACTGATGCAGTTATAATATACTTCTTCCCCTTTGTAGGTGGAGGTCATCAGATCCCAATGGTAGACACAGCAAGAGTGTTTGCAAAACATGGAGCTACATCAACAATCCTAACCACACCCTCTAACGCTCTTCAATTCCAAAACTCAATCACCAGAGACAAAAAATCCAATCATTCCATCACCATTCAGATTCTCAACACTCCTGAAAACACCGAAGTAACTGACACAGACATGTCTGCTGGTCCCATGATCGATACCTCGATTCTCCTCGAACCTCTGAAACAGTTCCTAGTCCAACACAGACCGGACGGTATAGTTGTTGACATGTTTCACCGTTGGGCCGGTGATATCATCGATGAACTCAAAATTCCAAGAACTATCTTCAATGGTAACGGGTGTTTCCCGCGCTGTGTCATTGAAAATACGAGAAAACATGTTGTGTTTGAGAATCTGAGTTCAGACTCAGAACCTTTCATTGTTCCTGGCCTTCCTGACAGAATCGAGATGACACGGTCTCAGACTCCAATTTTCATGAGAAACCCATCTCAGTTAAAGCAATTAGAGGAAAATAGCTTTGGTACTCTTATCAATAGTTTCTATGATTTGGAACCAGCTTATGCTGATTACGTAAGAAATGAATTGGGAAAGAAAGCATGGCTTGTAGGACCAGTTTCTCTTTGCAACAGAAGCGTGGAAGATAAGAAAGAGAGAGGGAAGCAACCCACTATAGATGAACAAAGTTGCTTGAATTGGTTGAATTCTAAGAAATCCAATTCAGTTCTTTACATAAGTTTTGGAAGCGTAGCTCGCTTACCGATGAAACAGATCAATGAAATTGCTTATGGTTTAGAAGCTTCTGATCAATCATTTATTTGGGTGGTTGGGAAGATTCTCAACTCATCTAAAAATGAAGAAAATTGGGTTCTTGATGAATTTGAAAGGCGAATGAAGGAAATGGATAAAGGTTTGATTTTAAAAGGTTGGGCTCCTCAACTTTTGATATTGGAGCATGATGCAGTTGGAGGGTTTATGACTCATTGTGGATGGAATTCAACTTTAGAAGGTGTGTGTGCTGGAGTTCCTATGGTGACTTGGCCACTTTCAGCTGAGCAATTTATCAATGAGAAGTTGATAACTGATGTGTTGAGGATTGGGGTTCAAGTTGGTAGTAGAGAGTGGGGGTCTTGGGATGTAGAAAGGAAAGAGTTGGTTGGAAGAGAGAAGGTGGAGTTGGCAGCGAAGAAGTTGATGGCGGAGAGCGAAGAGACAGAGGAAATGAGAAGGCGAGTTAAAAGTATTTCTGAGAATGCTAAAAGAGCTGTTGAAGAAGGTGGAAGTTCTTCTGGTGATATTGATGCAATGATTCAGGAACTCAAAACTTCCAGATTGGCAAGCCAAGTTTAGATTTAGATTGTTAATCAATGCAAGACAAGTGTTCATAATTTCTTAGGGACAATGCTAGAAAGTAACTTTTTCTATTCACATTAAGCATCACTTGAAATGTAATTCAATAAATAAAATACTGTTTGCCATGAAGCGAATTATGTAATTGAATCAAGGCTTTACTAAATTCTGTTTGCTGATTTCATGACAAAGCCAATTATTGTAACATAAGTGCAACCATTTGATTAGTAACCATGGAATCAAGTCTTTATTAAATGGGATTCCTTACACAACCATCATATAATAACAATCTTGGTCGCAAACATTGTTCTCCCGATGCTTGACACTGTTACTTCTTGTATAAGTATTACGCTGTTGCTTGAAACAAAGTATCATCGACTACCTGTGGTAGACAAAGATGGAAAGCTGGTGAATTATTTATCTCTACAAGTTTAATTTTTGTTGTTATTACATCAGTGACTTCTGCTGATTGATTTTTCACATTTTTACAAGATCATTGAGAGGAATGTGAGTTATATAAGTCTCCTTACTAGACATTGTTTATGTGCACTGGATTCTTTAGGGCATAGTGGCAATAAAATATATTCAGTTAGTCTTTGTATAGGCTCTGTAAAATCTTTATAGGTATGGGATTGGAATGGATCATTTTGAGCACTGTAAATTTATACTATAAATTGGATACCATTAGAAGTTTTACTTTTACACAAATTCATTTGATTCATTCCAAAATGGTAAAAATTTCACTATTTCCTATTAAGTGTATGCCTGGATTGAAAGTAAGTTTGACCAAATCATTTACTGAAGTCACAACTGATCCAAACATGAAACATACACTAAGTGGTCCTGTCAACATGTTTGCAATATGTCATTCATGAAGTTTTCATGTCAACTCTTTCTAATTGGCCAGACAAAGAAGAGTCTATAATACACCCATCTTCAAATTAATTGGACCTGCATCAACCTCATAACTCAAAGTTTCTTACTAAGCAAGTCAAGTGAGAATCATCATCTCCATTTCAACATGGCTCAAGAAACTGATGCAGTTAAAATATACTTCTTCCCCTTTGTAGGTGGAGGTCATCAGATCCCAATGGTAGACACAGCAAGAGTGTTTTCAAAACATGGAGCCACAGCAACCATCCTAACCACACCCTCTAACGCTCTTCAATTCCAAAACTCAATCACGAGAGACCAAAAATCCAATCATCCCATCACCATTCAGATTCTCAACACTCCTGAAAATTCCGAAGTAACCGACACGGGCATGTCTGCAGGTCCCATGATCGATACCTCAAATCTCCTCGAACCTCTGAAACAGTTCCTAGTCCAACACAGACCGGACGGTATAGTTGTTGACATGTTTCATCGTTGGGCTGGCGACATCATCGATGAACTCAAAATCCCAAAAATTGTCTTCAATGGCAACGGGTGTTTCCCGCGCTGTGTCATTGAAAATATGAGAAAACATGTTTTCTTTGAGAATCTGAATTCAGACTCAGAACCTTTCCTTGTCCCTGGTCTTCCTGACAGAATCGAGATGACAAGGTCTCAGATTCCAATTCTCATGAGAAACTCATCTCAGTTTTCTCATAGGATAAAGCACTTAGATGAAAAAACTTCGGCACTCTTATCAACAGTTTCTATGATTTGGAACCAGCTTATGCAGATTACTTAAGAAATGTATTGGGAAAGAAAGCATGGCTTGTAGGACCAGTTTCCCTTTGCAACAGAAGTGTAGAAGATAAAAAAGAGAGAGGGAAAAAACCTACTATAGATGAACAAAGTTGCTTGAATTGGTTGAATTCTAAGAAACCCAATTCAGTTCTTTACCTAAGTTTTGGGAGCGTAGCTCGCGTACCGATGAAACAGCTCAAGGAAATTGCTTATGGTTTAGAAGCTTCTGATCAATCATTCATTTGGGTGGTAGGGAAGATTCTCAACTCATCTAAAAATGAAGAAAATTGGGTTCTTGATGAATTTGAAAGGCGAATGAAGGAAATGGATAAAGGTTTGATTTTTAGAGGTTGGGCTCCCCAGCTTTTGATTTTGGAGCATGAGGCTGTTGGAGGGTTTATGACTCATTGTGGATGGAATTCAACTTTAGAAGGTGTGTGTGCTGGTGTGCCTATGGTGACTTGGCCACTTTCAGCTGAGCAATTTACCAATGAGAAGTTGATAACTGATGTGTTGAGGATAGGGGTTCAGGTTGGTAGTAGAGAGTGGGGGTCTTGGGATGAAGAGAGAAAAGAGTTGGTTGGATGAGAGAAGGTGGAGTTTGCAGTGAAGAAGTTGATGGTGGAGAGTGAAAAGACAAAGATTATGAGAAGGAGACTTAGACATCTTGGAGAGAAAGCAAAAAGAGCTGTTGAAGAAGGTGGAACATCTTATGGTGATATTGATGCATTGATTCAGGAACTTAAAGTTTGTAGATTGGCAAAACAAGTGCTATTCACCTCTGAGGGACAATGCTAGAATAGTAACTTTTCTATTTACAATATGACTCAATTGAAATGCTATTCAATAAACACTGTATGTGTGTTCTAGTAGAGATCTTCTCCATTTCTCAAAAGAAATAAAGATGTCAATTATAAAACTTTAGGATATAAATATATGTTATATGTCACCACTTTTAAATATCTGCATTTATATATTAAAACTGTAGCAATGAACATCTCCATTTCTCAAAAGATAATCTCCACTTGTCAATTCAATCATCAATTCATAACTTCGCTACATCTAATATAAAAGCCAATAAATAGTGTCTGGTTGGACTTATCTCGACTCTATGACTGAAATCTAAGGTAAAAGGTTGTTTTCCCAATTCAATAGTGGTGTCTGTGTCCGATATTGTGTTTGAGGGGCGGTTGATGGGACAAGCGATTTGGTGAATGGAGGCTTGATCGTTTTGTATCTGGTTTGATTTGAAACGACATTACAAGGTCAAGGAACGGACAGTATCGAGAAATAGAAGTGTTGTGATGATTGAGTAGTAGTACTATTGCTGAAGAGTTGTTGATGCTAAGTTTTTTGTTGAGCAGTAGCAGTATACGGGCAGAGGAAGTTGACGCAAGTAAGGCGTTGTAGGAGCAAGTTGTGTCCAGGACATTGACAAATGAAGCTGGTTATCAAATTCAAGTATTTAACCAATGCAAGAAATAAGGGTGTCAAGGTTTATGGTTTATTTTGTGATGATTGCATGTTATGGAATGGCCTTTGAGTACACTGGTTAACTTGAATATTATATTTGAGGAATGATGCAAGTGTTGGTGTAGAATTGAAAACCATCTTCTGCATAATTATGCAGTAAGCAGATGGTTCTTATTAGTTACAAAGATGTACCTCACAATGGTGTATCCTTGGGTATATGTTGTTTTGTTTGGTTACATTTGTACCGTGTAAAACATGTGGACTGATGTTATTTCCCTCCACATTTATGCACATCTTGTGCTGTAGGGGTAAATTTAATGAAAATTCACTTTTCAAAACTAACTTATACTCGGTCCATCTCAAATTATAAGCCATTTTGATTAGTTTGTACAAATTAAACAATGTAATTAATTTTGTATAAAAAAGAGAAATTATCAATTATTTTACAAAATTATCCTTCATTTATGGAGTGAGAAATATAAATTAAAAAAATAGAAAGAAGAGATAGTAAGAGTATAATATAAGAAAAGCAATATTAATGCTTAATTGATATTGTAAAATGCTTTATAATTAGAGACATTTTTTTTTCTAAAGCGATTTATAATTTCGGATCGAGGGAGTAAGATAGCAAGATTATTGATGTCTCTCATATATAATTCAAATTGGATCATCTCCTTCATTTTTCTCTATTTCTGTCCCCTTACTCTATATATATATTTTAATCTTGCTCCTTCATTCTTAATTATATTTTGTTTCAATGAAGAAAGAGAGTAAAATTAAGAGAGATAGAGTTAGACGAAGAAATGAGTGCAATTGAATTCACATGTCCTTATATATAAGCATTTTTTTTCACTCTTAAAAAAAGTTGATAACATAATTAATATGTCTATTTTATTTTATGTATAAATATACATAAAATATCATTTATAGAAAGTAAGTATTTGAAAAATAATGAATTTGAATCATAACAATTTGACAAATTACATAAGAGTATGCTTTTAGCTAGACCCAACTCCTCCTTCTTCTTTGTTTTGCAACAAAGTTTTAATAAATAAAAGTTAAATACTATATACAACATCAGCATTCTGCTTCTTTCAAAAAATAAAATAAAACATTAGCATTCTGCATTTGTCAAAAAAAAAAAACTTTAGCACTCTGCTATTTTTAAATTGAGCTCGTGGACTGCGTGGTGAACAGATCTCACCCATGCATGTTGTACCATAGCCAAGTGTTACATAAATAAATACATATAAATCAATATTCAAACAACAATATAAATGAAAAACTTTATAAGAACAAATAATAATAATATATTAATAGCCCGTGCAAAACGCGATTGCAAGACAACACTATAATATAACCACATCAATGATTAATCTTTATATAAGCAACAAAACTTTGGCATAGTCTTCATCATTTCCCTCTCATTGCAAAAATCAAGAACTCACAAATTCACCATGACTAACGAAAATCAACAACTTCACATAATCTTCTTCCCATTTCTAGCCAATGGCCACATCATACCTTGTGTAGACCTTGCAAGAGTCTTCTCTTCAAGAGGACTCAAAGTTACCATTGTCACAACCCATCTCAACGTACCACTCATTTCAAGAACCATTGGAAAAGCCAAAATCAACATCAAAACCATCAAATTCCCTTCACCAGAAGAAACCGGTTTACCGGAAGGTTGCGAAAATTCTGAATCAGCATTAGCACCAGACAAGTTCATCAAGTTCATGAAATCAACCCTTCTTCTAAGGGAACCACTTGAACATGTTTTGGAACAAGAAAAACCAGATTGTTTAGTTGCTGACATGTTTTTCCCTTGGTCAACTGATTCTGCAGCAAAGTTCAACATTCCTAGGATTGTGTTTCATGGTTTAGGGTTCTTTCCTCTTTGTGTTTTGGCTTGTACAAGACAATACAAACCACAAGATAAAGTCTCATCTTACACAGAACCTTTTGTTGTTCCTAATCTTCCAGGTGAAATCACACTGACGAAGATGCAGTTACCGCAACTTCCTCAGCATGACAAAGTCTTTACCAAATTGTTAGAAGAGTCTAATGAATCAGAGGTGAAAAGCTTTGGTGTGATTGCAAACACATTCTATGAACTTGAACCTGTTTATGCTGATCATTATAGAAACGAGCTTGGAAGAAAAGCTTGGCATTTAGGACCAGTTTCTTTATGCAACAGAGACACTGAAGAAAAAGCATGTAGAGGAAGAGAAGCATCGATCGACGAACACGAGTGTTTGAAATGGCTACAATCAAAAGAACCAAATTCAGTTATTTATGTTTGTTTTGGTAGCATGACGGTTTTCAGCGACGCTCAGCTCAAGGAAATTGCAATGGGACTTGAAGCTTCTGAAGTTCCATTCATTTGGGTTGTGAGGAAAAGTGGTAAAAGTGATGGTGAAAATTTAGAGTGGCTACCAGAAGGTTTTGAGGAAAGAATTGAAGGTAGTGGTAAAGGATTGATCATAAGAGGTTGGGCACCACAAGTGATGATATTGGATCATGAATCAGTTGGAGGGTTTGTGACACATTGTGGATGGAATTCAACATTGGAAGGAGTGAGTGCAGGGTTACCAATGGTGACATGGCCTATGTATGGTGAACAATTTTATAATGCAAAGTTTTTGAGTGATATTGTTAAGATTGGTGTTGGTGTTGGGGTGCAAACTTGGATTGGAATGGGAGGTGGTGAGCCTGTGAAGAAAGATGTTATAGAGAAGGCAGTGAGAAGGATCATGGTTGGTGATGAAGCAGAGGAAATGAGAAGTAGAGCAAAGGAGTTTGGGAAGATGGCTAGAAGAGCTGTGGACGTTGGTGGATCTTCTTACAATGATTTTAACAATTTAATTGAGGATTTGAAGTCACTTGCACAGTAATGTGTATGTATTTAGTGGTAATATGTTCATCATGTTGTGTGCTTAAAGTTGATGACACATATCTTAGTATCAATAAATGTCATGAACACTCACTTTAATGTGTGTTAGAGAATCATACCTAGATCATCAAAGTTGAAAGACAAATTTTCAACCAAATGATTCTAGGATAACCGGCTAACACTCAGTGTTTAAACTACTACATTAACTTCTTCTTTAACTTTGTTTTATTTTAGGCTTAATTACATTTTTTTGTCACCAAAGTTTCTCAAAGTTGTGATTTTGGCCCCCTAAAAAAATAACTCTTTTTAGACCTCTTAAGTTTACTTTTTGTTGCAATTTTGGTCCCAAATACATTTTTTTTAATTACAAAAATATTTTTTTTAAATTAAAAAATAATTTAAAAAATATAAATAAAATAATTACACATGTGACGCCCACATGTCCGTTGACTGGGTCAAAATTGGTGTGGGGGGTCAAAATTGCAACAGAAAGTAAACTTAGGGACCTGAAAAGAGTTGTTTTTTTAGGGGGTCAAAATCACAACTTTAAGAAACTTAGGAGGCAAAAAGTGTAATTAAACCTTTATTTTAAACTATAGGTTTTCTAATATAATTTTATTTTGTGCTTCACATATGTCAAGAGGGACTGTAAACTTGAAATAATGTGAGTTTGTTAGTATGATATCATAAACATTTTTTTTTTGTGCAAATTAGAGTTATGGGAATGTAACATTAAAACTTTTGAAGTAGAATTCTTGTTTGGGTTGGTCTAGTAGTGTTAGTTTGGAGCTTAAAGTATGTTTCTTTTCAAGATATCATATTTGATTATCTTCGGTGTCTATTTAAGTGGGCTAGTTTAGTGATTCTCTTTTATACCCATTTGAATGGGTTGATTTAGTTTCTCAAAAAAAATCTTTTGAAGTAGAATTTTGCCGTTTATCAATGAGATCAATGAAAAAAATTCACCAAAAGCACACTTACTCTCATGATTTGGCATAGAAGTTTAGAGATAGCAAAATTGCTGAAGTTCCAGATTTGACAGAAAACACCTTAGATAGTGGTGTTATATAACCAATCACAATTCATAATTAGTCACGATGTATTCGTTATAATTATGGCATTTAGCATTTTCTCTATAAATTGTAGACTTAAATGCACTAATTTTGTTGAGCGATTTTGACCTCTTAAGTATACCCCATGTCTGATTTGGCAGCTCTTTGTTTAATTTTGGGTTTAATGAGTGGCTATGGGGTAGTATTATTTAAGTATTCAAAAAGAAGAAATTATTCCATAAAAGAAATAAAAAATTTTAATTTCCAATACATCGATTACATTAATTTTCAAAATAAATTACTTTTTAAAGTATTAAAAAATGTCTAAAACACTCGTTAACGTTTCCCTTTAATTTTACACCAATGTGACATTTTTTTTGTAAGATATGTCACCTTAATCATTATGCCACCTGAATTTTGATTAAATTAAATCATAAAAAGCATAAATTGTATATTAAATGAAAATTCAAAACAGCTTCACATAGTCCCAAACTAAATCATAACTTATGTAAAGAACTCACCCATTAATGCGGACATTGCTTGTAATTTGAGGAGGAACAAGTGATTGGAAAGAAATGCAAGGATTGGAAACCCTCTTTTTTCCTTCTTGCCCAACAAAATTGAAGATGAAGGAAGAAAGAAGAATTTCTTGCAATGGAATTTGGCTTGTTTGAGTGAAAGATGGAATTGGAAGACAACAATGGATAGATGGAATTATTTGTGAAAAACAAATTCCTTCCCCCCTCCTTCTATGGTTAAGCCACGAAGAGGAGAAGGAGTGAGAGTTTTCACCTTTTGTTGTTATTGTTTTTCGTGTCTACTTTTTGATTTCTCTGATTTATATGCTTCAAGTCAAGTGGTTAAATGACTAATATGTCCTTAAGTCAAGTTGTTTAATATATTGGGTCTTAAACACTTGAGTTTCTGCTATTAAAAGTCTTTAAACCCAAAAAAAAAGTTAGCCAATACTCCCTCCATCCCTATATTTAAGCACTCATTTAACTTTATTTTTGTCTCTAAATGTAAATCATTTTTCAAATTACTAGATGCATTTATTTTTTCTTCTTCTAAACATACCCCTAATTAATACTACTAACTTGTTTTGAAATATGAATAGTCAAATTTAATACACATATAAATAAAGGACAATTTAGTAATATTAACACAAAACAAACACATTAATTACACTGACGACTTTTCTTAAGAAATATGAAAAAAGCAAAAGGGGCTTACATACAGGGACAATGAAGTAATTACTAAGACGTTCTTCTAATAATTATTGTAATAATATAATTAAGGAAACACTTAATATACTTATTTTTTAAACAAGGCAAGATGAAATATATTAAACCAAAAAGAGATCCCAACCCGCACAAGAGTGCAAAGACATGACTCAAAAGTGATTTATAAGCTGAAAATAAACCAATCACCCACAAAATACAAAAACACGAAGACATGGAGCAATAACAAATCACTAGCTAGGAAACAAGACTAAAACATTGAAGATGAAGGACATTAGTTAGACGACAAGTCAACGAAACTTAATCCCATCAATAATATCTCTTTGTACAACCATGGAAACGTGCGATGAGCGACATGTGAGGTTATAATTGAATATATATATATATATATATATATATATATATATATAT
>Ga0209282_1002591_pt1 | contig 10506 bp, 2 predicted proteins | sample Mtrugardesep15_FD_187529 | JGI IMG/M metagenome (GOLD analysis project Ga0209282, IMG submission 187529) | Root nodule microbial communities of legume samples collected from California, USA - M. trunc garden sep15 (SPAdes) (version 2) | ecosystem: Host-associated > Plants > Roots > Nodule...
AAAGACTTAGAGGTTAATGAGTTGGATCCAAATTTGGTTTATGATAGAACACTATGGCGTAATTTGATCCATGTAGCCGACCCCACTTAGTGGGATAAGGCTTGGTTGTTGTTGTTGTATTGTAAATATGTATTTTGTACTTATTATTTGATTATGTTATTTGATGGGATCCTTGTTTACTTACATTGATAGCCTGGGGCTGATACCAATATTTTGGGATCTTGTTTCCTTTGCTTCTTGTATATAAAACCTGCAGATCCCTTATGAATAATATATGAGAAACAATCAGATTTTACCATGATTTGGCTACTTTAATTTTCTGTTTGTCTACCCGAATTTCGTAAACAACGAATGCATTTTACTTTATCAAAATAACACCATGATATGCTTATTGTCATTAATTGCTAATGTAATAACTTTTTATTTATTAGAAGCAACTCTAGAATCTTTTGAATTTGTAATAACTGGTCGTACTAACTGGTCATTCTTCTTATCAGGCATTTATTAATACAGAGTTGTATGCACGTGTATCTGTTGCTGTTCTGTTTTACAAGTTGACAGACCTGGCTTGTATGGTCGGATCACCAAACGAAGACACAAATTGCATTGCTGCATTGGATTCCGGCAAATCATTTCTACTAGTGCTTCTTGACTCTGCGGTAGTAATTACTATTATTTGATGATAAGGAATATATCGTTTGCTAAATTTAGTAGTAATTGTTTATCTATTATTTTAAACACAGAAGTAGCACTGTATGTTATGTACTTGGCCTGTTGAGAGATTTTGTTTCTCTGGTTTTGAATACTATAAATATGTGTGGAAAAAAATAATTAAAAAGTTAGCCCCACTATTGTATGTATTGGGATTTTATATATTGAGCCTAACACATCCTTTCAAAAACGGCTTCTAAGGTGAGGGGTGCCACTCTTTATAAATTATTTCAAGGCCTTGTCTCTTTTCAATGTGGTACTTTTTTTTTTCTTTTCCCAATAGCATGAAACACTGCCAACACAAAGGGAACCTCTTAGAACATTAATGCTTGTAAGTCAATAGAGGAGATTTTTTTTTTTTGTCACGTCAATAGGGGAGACTTAAACTGTTGAAAGCTAGTTTTTGTTAATGCTTTGCAGTTACAGTGGAATACAAGTTCAGAGAACATGATGGTTCTAAATTTGGGATTGGAATCTGATTGCTAGTTTCTTAATCTTCAAATCTTAACTGATATGCCTGCCACCATGCTGTACAAATTTTGGAACGTACTTTCTTGAATATATATTTATATATATTTTTGGAATACTTGAATATATTTTTGGCAATGCCATATTTGGTTTTGGAATGCTTATGTTGAATATAATATCTGTTGATGTAGGTCAATGATAAAGATCTTGCCAAGGAGTTATACAAAAAATATAGTTCTGTAAGTATCCTTTATTCTTTACATTCGTTTAGCATGTTGAGATGGTGTCAGAGAATATAATCTCGGTCCTATTTTCCTGGTGTACTTGTTAGTTCACAATCAGCTCCGGTTAGAACTAAATAATTAACTTTTAGCTGTCACCAACTGTAATTGCACCGGGTTTAAATCATAAATATGAGTCCTAACTGCCTGTCTGTAATCAACTTTACAGAAATTCATTTTTTCTGGAATAGACAGTTCCTTTCTCACATTTTCAGATGAGGAGTGTTATTTGAACAACCAATTTGGTGACAACTTATTTGACAACCATAATTTACAAAGTAAAAGTTGTATTGGCACGGAAACCATAGCAATAGAGAGATAAAGTAGAAAATAATGTGAGTATGAGAGAGAAAGTTGTCACCAAATGGATGTTCAAATATCATTTCTCTTTTCAGATTCATTTCAAATATATGGTATCATGAGTTTAAGATCGAGACGTAGCCACTGAAAGTACTCCACCATCCCCACCTTCAACCTTACGAAACGTTCCACCAGTTCATACACAACCTATATCCACCTCTTCAGCGTTAGCTCTGGTGACATTTTGTCGTTTGATTACAAAGAATTTTGATGAAGATGTAAGTAGATTGCACCCATCATCAACGGTAACCGTCTTCATCAATTTATGGTGAATCCACACATTTTGCCACATTTTTTACTTAGAAAGATCAATGAATTTGAAGAATGAATGTTGGGTATCTGACATAGAAGGAACATGAAAACTTAATCCTTTCATCAGTTCGTCATAACTGACATTCTCATACTCCATTGCACATTGAACTGAAACCACAACTCTTGACGACATATCTATCTGAGTTCATGTCTTGAGCCAAAGCCCTTTTAGTTTCGCTGTTGTCAATTGGAGACCCAGTAACTCCACACTCTTGAAGATTTCCTGAAGGGATTGCCCTAGACACTATGAGTCAATCAATACTTGTAGAGCCAAATAAATAATCAATATATTTGTTATTAGGACTAGAATCATAGATTAAGATTTGAAATCAACAAATCATATCAATTGGGGTGTGTTTGGATGGCGCCTTTAGGAGGGGAAGACTTACTTTTCTTTTTTAAATTACAGACACTATAAAATGTTATTTAAAAAATTGAAATAACATGATAAATGATTATATAATACTTCAATCACACTTAGTTTATTTTTTAAAAACATTTTATATTCTCTGTAATTTAAAAATGAAAAGTAAGCACTCCCCTCCCTTCCCCTCCTAAACCCTCAATCCAAACACACCCTTAGACTTTGTTTGGGAGTTTGGAGGGGAGGGTTTTGGGTGTTAATTTTTTATTCATAATACAAAATCCCCCTTAACCTTGGCGCAACTGGTAAAGTTGTTGTCATGTGACCGTAAGGTCACGGGTTCAAGTCCTGGAAACAGCCTCTTGTGTAAAAACAGGGTAAGGCTGCGTACAATACACCAAATGGTGGGACCCCTTTCCGAACCTTGCATATGCGGGAGCTTCAGTGCACCGGGTTGCCCTTTTTTTAATACAAAATCCCCCTCATTTGGGGGAACTCAAAATTTGCATTGGGTGAGGGTTTATATGAATTTTTTTAAATTCAATCTGTGTTGTTATAATATTCTTAAAATTTTAAATATATTAATCATAAGCATTAGTTTATCATTGTCTAAAAAATTGCTCTTTCATTCTATGGTGTTGTTGATTATTACAAGAAAATTGATTATAGGATTACAATGGTTATAGGTACGGTAGTTTAGTCAGTCTAGTTTTATCACTCATTATTTGAAGTTAAACTCCATTGAAACAGTTAGAAAAGCTTGAGAAGAGAGAGAGAAAGATTGTAACAGAATTCTGTTATTGTGTATTTCATATCTCAAAAGATGAGGGAGTACAATATTTATAGTGTATACTAATGACAGCTGTACAATAGAATGAGCTTAGTCATTAGGTTAGTTACTAATCTATCTTAGCTTAATCTACTTACTCTAACAGTCCCCCTTCAAACTGAGGGTGTCACAAACCCTCAGTTTGTCTCTAAGATAGAGGAACCTAGCAGTGGACAGGGGTTTTGTGAGAACATCTGCCCACTGATCTTGAGCAGGAACATGAGAAACCAGTAGCTCCTTCTTGATGACCTTTTCCCTTACAAAGAAGATATCCAGTTCCATGTGTTTCGTTCGTGAGTGAAGCACAGGGTTGTGGGCAAGGGAGACTGCACTCAAATTATCACAGAGTATTTGAGGGACTTTACTTTTTACTTGTAGTTCCTTAAGTAAAGACTGTATCCAGATGATTTCAGCAGAAGCTTGTGCAAGGCTCCTGTATTCAGCTTCTGCACTGGATCGAGCAACTAGTGTCTGTTTCTTTGCCCACCAAGATACCAGATTTGGACCCAGAAAAATGCAGGCTCCAGATGTACTCCTTCTGTCATCAGGGTCTGAAGCCCAATCAGCATCACAGAACCCAGTGATTGCAAGAGGCTCAGTAGGACTGGCAGGTGTGAGAAGCAGGCCATGATGCAGAGTTCCTTGTAAGTATCTGAGAATTCTTTTGACTGCTTTCCAGTGCTCCTCTTGAGGTGCAGAAAGAAACTGACACACCTTGTTCACTGAGAAGGAGATTTCAGGCCTAGTGATGGTGGCATATTGCAGAGCTCCAACTATAGACCTGAAGTAGGAGGGATCAGATACATTGTTGGAACCAAATTTTGATAACTTGGTGCTGGAGGCCATAGGTGAAGCCATACTATTTGCATTGACCATGTTGGCTCTTTGAAGCAGATCCTTGATATATTTTGATTGAGACAAAAGCAGAGAACCTGATGGTGAGTGGTGAACTTCAATGCCAAGAAAATAATCCAGTTTCCCCAAATCCTTGAGAGAAAATTTTGAGTTAAGTTGATGAACCAGTTGTTGAATGGCAATTTTAGAGTTCCCTGTGATAATAATATCATCTACATATACTAGCATAAAGATACAATGAGTTGTAGTATGTAGAGTAAATAATGAAGGGTCACATCTGCTTGATTTAAAACCAAAAGTAAGGAGAGTTGATTTGAGTCTTTCAAACCAAGCTCTAGGAGCCTGTTTTAGTCCATAGAGTGCTTTGTGCAGCTTGCAAACCAGAGATTTGTCAGAAGCTTCAAAACCAGGTGGCTGCTCCATGTATACCTCTTCAGCAAGCAAGCCATTGAGGAAGGCATTGTTTACATCAAGTTGTTGCAATGGCCAGTGTTGAGTAATAGCTAGAGTCAAAACTGTTCTGACTGTGACAGGCTTGACAACTGGTGAAAAAGTCTCAGTAAAATCAAATCCAGCTTGTTGATGAAACCCTTTGGCAACCAGGCGTGCCTTATACCTATTTATAGTACCATCAGGGTTCTCCTTCACTCTGAAAACCCATTTGCACCCTATGGCATGTCTGTTCTCAGGAAGAGGCACAAGTGTCCATGTTTGGTTTTTCATCAATGCATTGAACTCATCTTTCATAGCCAGATGCCACTTGGGGTCTTTCAGAGCAGTTTTATGTGATGTAGGTTCAACATGAGTGAGTAAGAGAGTGGGGTGAAGTCTAGGTTGGACAATACCAAGCTTGCCTCTTGTTCTCATAGAATGAGTATTATTGGGATGAATTCTGTGAGGAACAGGAGGAGTGGATACAGGGGTGGCAGCAGAAGAATCAGAAACAGAGTTTTGTGATGGAGAAGGAGATAAAACAGTAATGGGAGTGGGATTTAGCACATTTATAGGTATGGCTGAAGACTGAGAGTGATGAGATGTAGCTGATGAGGTGATAGGAGTATAAGCAATGGGAGATGCAGGGTCAGACTCAATGGTTGGAGAGGAAGTGGATGGAGAATTTGAACTGACAGTAGGAACTGGTGTAGGGAAGAAGGTGGATAAAGTTGGACCATCTGATTGAACAGTGTAACCTGTCTGAGAAGGAAACAGTTCATGAAAAGGAAACTTGGCTTCATTGAATAGGACATCTTTAGAAACAAATATTCTACCAGAGGCATCTAGACATTTGTAACCTTTGTGATGACTAGAATATCCTAAGAAGACACACTCCTTGGAGTGAAAGTCAAGTTTGTGAGAGTTATAGGGTCTCAAAAAAGGAAAACAAGCACACCCAAAACTCTTAAGAAATTTATAGTCTGGAAATTGGAAATTTAGTAAAAAGAAAGGTGACTTGCCAGCTAAAACAGGTGTAGGTAATCTGTTTATGAGATAGGTGGCTGTGAGAAAAGCATGATCCCAAAATTTTAGGGGCATTTGAGCATGAGATAAAAGAGTAAGTCCTGTTTCTACTATATGTCTATGTTTTCTTTCAACAGAACCATTCTGATGGTGAGTATGAGGACAGGTAAATCTGTGTGTGATGCCAAGGTTATTGAGGTATTTGGTAAAGGGTAAAAACTCACCACCTCCATCAGTTTGAACAGATATGATTTTATGGTTTAATTGAAGTTCAATCATAGTTTTGAAGTTCTGAAATGTGTGGAGTGTGTGAGACTTGAGTTTCAAGGGATAAATCCAAGTATATCTAGAGTATGCATCTACACAAGTAAGAAAATATGTGTATCCACATGATGACTCAACAGGTGCAGGACCCCACAAATCACAGAAAATTAATTCAAGAGGTTTAGTATATGTCATTTTAGAAGCATGGGAAGGAAGTCTATGAACTTTACCAAGGCAGCAAGCAGTACAGAAATCTGAAGCATTTTTATTTGAAATTTTGACATTACAAAGTTTAATGATGCTTTGGAGCACCTCATGACAAGGGTGTCCAAGCCTACTATGCCAAATGCTATACAATGAGGGAAAGGACTTAGTGCAGCTACTAGTTGAGCCATTAGGTAGATATTCAACATTATTACAATGAAAATTACTAGAATTGAGACTAGTGTTGACTTCTAAAGGAGTAAAAGCTGAAGAGGTATACTGAGCTGAGATTTTATTGCTGACTCTAGAATTTTGACAGAGAGGAGCAGGGACCTTGAATGACTTGGTGTCCTTAAATTGATAGAGGCCATCATGGCCAAGAACACCACTTAGGAGCACCTTAGAAGAGTCCTGAGATTTCACAAAACAGTGATTAGCATGGAATTCAAAGTAGACATCATTATCTTTGGCAAACTGACTAACACTAACAAGATTTTTGGTTATAGCAGGAACAAGCAATAGATTATTGAGCTTTAAAGTAGTGTTAGGCTGTAAAGGAGAGGGAAACTGTAATGAACCAACAGAAGTGATTGCCAAACCTTGTCCATTTCCAATATGGACCTGATCAGATCCTGAGAGGGACATAGAATCCATTAGATTGGAGGCATCTGGTGTGACATGATGAGTTGCACCTGAATCTGGATACCAAACATTGCTGAAGGAGTTATGTGCTTCAGAACCAGTCAAGAATGCTTGAGCAGGATACCCCTTCTGACTACCAGCTTGAGAGGGTGGCCTAAACTGTCCAGGTGACTGAGTGCGAGGCATATGTTGCATCCACACATTGGAAGGAGCCCCATAGCCTGAATATCCACCATAACCATAGCTTCCTTGCATGCCATAGGGACTGTAATAGTCAGGTTGAGGTGTGGAGAAGCGAAAATGACAGTAACTGGCATCATGTCCAGTCTTAGAGCAGATCTGACATTGAACATAGGGTCTACCACCAGAATTAGCACCAAAACGACCACCACGGCCTCTGAATCTTCCTCCAGAACGGCCACCACGGCCTCTGTACTGACCTCTCCCTCCAAAATTAGGGTTAGAATTGGGAAATTGATTATTTCCATGTGCTTCAGAATTGAAACCTTGAGCAGTAGGTTCAGGAGCACTCGTTTCAGTGAGATTAACAGCAATAGGTTCAGTTATGGCAGCTTTCTTGAATTTTTCATTGCGAGATTCCTGAGTTAGAAGCTGAGATTCAAGTTCATCAAGAGAGATAACTTCAGGCTGAGCATTTACGCTAGCAACAATAGCGTTGAATTCTTCAGGAAGTGCTTCAAGCACAGTTTCAATTAGATCCCTGTGAGATATAGGATCTCCAATTGAAGCAAGGGATTCTGATATGGTGCGAACACGAGCAACAAACTCGGCAACAGTGCGCGAGCCTTTGGTGATGGATCGGAGCTCCGATCGGAGTTGACGCGAACGCGTCTTCATCTGAGTATAACAATAGGTGTGGATCTCATCCCAGACCTGATGCGAGAAACGAAGGAGAACGAACCGCGAGAGGAGCGACGGCGAGATCGTTGAGAGAATCCACGTACAGAGCAAGGAATCTTGCTCTTCCCATGCAGTGTACGCCGGATTTTCGTTTCCGGCTTCACGCGCCGCGTCGGTGAGGAAAACCGGTGGAATCGACGGCGATACAACATGCTTCACCATTTTTGTACCACGAAGCACTCCTTCCACTTGTTGCTTCCATTGTAGATAGTTTGTATCGTCAAGTTTCACCGAAATCACTTGCTTGAAATTTCTGGATGCTGCAGCAGTTACGCGCGGCGTAGTAGCATCAGAAGAAGAGGAATCGTTTTGAGAAGCCATGGCACTGGATCAAGAAGCTCTAGATACCATGTTTGAAGTTAAACTCCATTGAAACAGTTAGAAAAGCTTGAGGGGAGAGAGAGAGAGAGAGAGAGAGAGAGAGAGAGAGAAGAGAGAGAGAGATTGTAACAGAATTCTGTTATTGTATTATTCAATTCTCAAATGAAGAGGGAATACAATATTTATACTATGTTCTAATGACAGCTGTACAATATAGAGAGCTTAGTCATTAGCTTTGAATACTAAACTGTATTAGCTACTTAAGCTGACTTAGCTTAATCTACTTACTCTAACAGTATTCCCTTTCCTTTTTGGAGTGATGTTGCTACTGCTTGCATTCTAACAAAATCGCATGCCCTCTTCTATCCCTGATAATCAAATGCCTCACTTTGCATTATACTTAATACATTTATGATCTCATTGTGTCTCTCAATAAACGTTGTGCTTGATCCTTTCAGTGTGTCGCTCTTGATTACTTCGGTGTTCATCCAATATAACAAAATTATTAAGGAACACATTGATGTTCATCTTTTTGAAGTTTACCATTGTAAGCCACCTCCACTAATACCTACGGACACTGGCTTCTGAATTTTTCACGTTCTCATGTTGCTAACGAGGATAGTATAGACTCGACATCAAATCCAACTCCCAACACTGCCTCTTGAGTCTGAGACTCCTATTACGTAAAAAAGTTAAACATCTAAATTGTAACCTTTCTCATTATATCATTGTGTTATCGTGAATTTTCTTCTTCACATCATGCTTGTCGTTATTCCTTATCTTTAATTTTTTTTCCTGTGTCTATTGGTGGTGTATTATCCCGTCCTTGGTGAAAACAAGCACAGCCTTGATGGGCGAGATGCATTCCATTCAAAGCAATGGCACTTGGGACCTAGTTCATCCTCCAATTGGGAAGTCTGTTGGTAGTTGGCAGTATAGTTTTCCGTCAATTTGGTTGTGATGGGAAGATTGACTGCCTTTTATAGAGTTTGAGAAGCAGAGAAAATGAAAGGAAGAGAGGGAAAGTAAAAGAAAGAGAAGAGAGAGAGAATCTTAATTCGAATGCATGTGTACACTTGGAAGTTTACAATATTTTGTTAAGAAGTACAATTGGAATTGAAATTTGTTCGTTAATGTAATATTTGCATACTATTCTGATCTGATGTGGTTAACCTTTTTGTGAGAATGCAGCCATTTTGGAAAGTACACGCAGACGGCCAATCTAAAGGGAATTATGTTGTTGGTACGTTCTTATCCTCCCCTGATGATTTCTTTGTGCTAGAACTTCAAAATATCCATGATTTTTAATTTACTGGTACATATTTAGGAGTCCTCGAAGCCAATTTTATAGAACCTGCACATGACAAGCAAGATTTTGAGAGATCACTGCTGTTCATACGGCTGGAAGGGAAGCTGAAACAAATAGTATATGATTACTGGTTTGTATATACTTCATAGTTTATTTTGAACAGTTTCTCTTATTGTGATTTATGATTACATTTTTCTGCTCTTGTGAGTGTCGTGTCATAAATTCAACGTTGAACTTCATTACTTGTAGTGGTTGATGTCTCCTAATGCTTCCTTAATGATGCATTTTAGAGTTCTTTTTCTTCTATATTTTATTAATTCACTTAATAAGCTGTCTTAGTGATTGTTCATGTGTTGTTGGTTAACGTATTTACAGGGTTTATCCCTATGCTTTAGTGTCTGTTTACTTTGAGAAAGCATTTCCTATTCTTATTTTCTTTTTTCACGTTTGACTACAAAACTGCCGTCTTGTTTTCAATCTTTTTTCTGTTTTATTTTTTGACGCAATATATTTTCTGTTACTAAAGTCTTCTACAGTAAATAATGGAGGAAGTAAACTGTTTTCAGTATTTCCTGTACAAATCTTTGTAAACAGATAGTAAACAAGATGCAGTTTTGTAACTAAAAGTTAAAACATGCAAAGCAAACAGAAAACATTTTTCCGAGTAAAGAGGCCCTTAGATTTTGATTTTCTATTTGTTAGAATATCTGAAACATCTCAATATATTTGATAATATTGTTATAATTTCTTACTTTGTCTCCTAGGATCAGTTTAGGACTAGTTTCTAATGTGTATATTGTTTCTTAGGTTACTGTACTTGCAGTGAGTACAATAATAGAATCTAGGGTTTGGACTGTTTATGAGATGCCTTGAGAATGATCCCAAGGGTGGTATTTATAGCCCGTTGTGGACTTGTTTTAGCGTGACTTAAGCCCTAAGAAAGCTGGGTTTTAGGTCTTTTTGCCTGTTTCTAGATACTTCTAGAAGCTGGCTAAGGCGGCACCTTTGGAAGGGCGCGCCTAGGCTTCAGGAGCCCTTCTGGAGGGCGCCTAAGCCTTTCTAAAGGGCATTTGAGCCCTTAGAGTGTGTTTGGATGGGGTAATTGAAATTTTTTGAAGAATTTAGAATTTTAGGGAATTCAAATGATTCAATTCAATTGCTTTCATTGTTAAATGTTATTGTTTGGATGAAGTAATAAAAAAAAAAT
>Ga0209282_1002594_pt1 | contig 10502 bp, 4 predicted proteins | sample Mtrugardesep15_FD_187529 | JGI IMG/M metagenome (GOLD analysis project Ga0209282, IMG submission 187529) | Root nodule microbial communities of legume samples collected from California, USA - M. trunc garden sep15 (SPAdes) (version 2) | ecosystem: Host-associated > Plants > Roots > Nodule...
ATTTGCAAAACATCATGTTGACTAACAGAAAAATTTGACGGAGGGGGTAAATTGATTAACGTTGTGCAATTTCAGGGGGGTAATTGAAGTTTTGTTAATTTCAGGGGGGTAATTGACGAAACTCGCAATTTCAGGGGGGTAATTGACTATTTACTCCAAAATAATTATCATAGTTTGATCATACTATTACTTACTACTCACATAACTTACTTTGATCATTTTTTTTACTAATATATATAAAGACAGATGTTAGTGAATAAAATGTTCAATTCGACTCTATGAATATTTTTAAAATATCAATTTTTTATAACTTTTGTTTTAATGAATATTTCATTTTAACTTTTTTATAACTTTTGCTGATAAATAATTTAAAATATCATTGACATGTGTTAAATTTAAACTGTGACAAGAGGTCTCTTGGAAAACACAATGTGTTGTTGCTTAGGAATTAAAGGAAACTGAAATATATTTTGGTGAACTTAGTTTGAGTTTTTTAAAACACACAAGTGTTCTGGAAAATTCAAAGTTTAAGTTTTTGGAATACTTTTATATTTCGGAAAACTTTTGATAAGTTTGCTGGTATAATTTAAAAAATTTATCCACCTATAAACTGTGTAAAATATGGGATAGGGATATAACAGTGTAAGTGGTTTATGTATAATATGAGATACGGATATAACAGTGAAAATATGGGGTAAAATCTTTGGAATTAAGAGGTCCAAGGCTATATGATTTAGTTAGTTAGGTCCATCATCAAATTTTATAAGGAATTAACTGTGCCCTATAGTTTTATACTTTTGCATTTCAACTGGTTTTACACACTTAATTCCTTTTAATATGGATTGAACTTGATTGCATGGACCAACCAGTACTTTTGCTAGCCACAAACTTGATAATTAGTCATGTAAGGTTTGAAGCTAATGTCATTATCGTTGTCAATGTTTGGACGTATAAGGTGGCCAGTCACAAATACCATAAAGAGGTACTTCGATTAAGACAATTCCTTAGACCCATTAGCTTAAATTTGGAATCCACAATTGGCATCACACGTGGGTGGCTTTCTTTCTTTCTTCCTTCCTTCCTTTGGGTTCTGGAAATAAAACCTTGACCATAGTTTTTTTTTGCACAAATAAACCTTGACCAATGACCATAGTTGAAATTGTCATGTTTTATCATTTATATGAAAAATGTACGTATGGTACCATTCCTTCAGGACCAGGCTACTCGACGGATGAGGCTCTCCACTCATTTTCATCTACATAGGCCACACACTAATGAATTTTTTATCGACTTTTGTATTTAGTGAGAGGAATTAGGATAAGGGATGATGATATATGACTGTTTTTCTTCAATTCAACGAGAAACCCTAATATTTTTATGATGTGCGACTCTATTGAGACTCTTAGGTAGCGCCATAAGTAATAACAAGACAATGTTTCACAACCACAAAAAATAAGATGCAACATCTTCAACAAATATGTTAGATTTTCGGTACATGAATATTCTCTCTTACTTATTCAACATTATTTAACTCATTCATAGTCGATGTGAAACTTACCTACCACTCACATTGAACACACAATCTTTCCCTCATAATATGTGAGTCATGCATCACATACCTACACCATCATCACAACTAACAGAACACACCTTCTGACTACCACTTGTTGGGACACACACACACACACACACATATATATATGGATTCTAGTTATTTGTTACAAGAAACATCAGTCTTGAACACTTTTAACTTTAGATGTGACTATTTTCTTTCACTTGTACTCTTGTTTTAGAGCGTTGCGATATTTATTAGGAAAGTGAGTTGTACTAGGATCCTTGAGTGTTTGAGAGATGTCTACGTGTTATAACAAACTTCACATACTTTTTTTTTTACATTTGACAACGATTGTGGTTTTTTTATCCTTCCGACTTTAGAAGTTTTTCATGTCATATTCTTGTACTTTGATTGTGTTTAATTTATCTTTGTTGTTTTCTCAGCAATTGGTACCAAGAGTTTTGGTTTACTGTGGTATAAATTTTTTAGTATGATTTGTTGTTTAGGTTGCTACATTATCTGATCTTCAACATCAAAGAAAAATTTGATATTATAAAAGTGTTGTTTGGGAAGGTTATAGAAAGTAAAGAGCGGTATTTAGCGGTGTATAACTCAATACACAAATTAGTGTTTCCATAAAACTGCATTTTCAAATTTTTCAAGTGTTTTGAAGTTTGACATAGCCACATAGGGAAATTTTACTGAAGAATCAAATTTAATTTGTTAGTAAATACAATTAAAGGATGTGTTGATATAACTAGAATTACACAAGATGCTGAAAGGAAATATTTTCAACATATAGACAAAGAAAAGTAGGGGAATAAGATATGAGAGCTGCTAGTACATAAATATTGAGCTTTGAAGAAGCTGTCAAAACAAATATTTTTGAAGAAAAACAATTGAATAGTGTGGATATCACTTCATCATTTGTGTAGAAAACCATGAAACTATTCTAAGATGTTGAAAATGTGGAAAACCCGAGTGTGTAAGGTCTAATTGTCTTGTGGAGCAACATTAGAAAAAAAGATTTGGGAGAATTCTAGAAATATATCCCTTTTTATGGAAGATGGTGAAACTTGCTAATAATTTAAAATTTTATGTTCTGCCGTGGAAAAATATAACTTATTGTTATCGTATTAGAAAATACCCATTAATTAACAATAATTCAAAAGTATATTATGAGATTATGTCGTTGGCTGGAAAACTTCTTGCTAACATGGAAGTTTGAAAATAAGTTTCTCACCCTAAGTGAAGTATACTCTTTATAGTTTGCTAACTATTTTGAACTATGATTGTCGATTCATAAAATAGAAGCAGATGTGTATCAAATTAAGGTGGAGGTTATTGGTGTTGTTTATAATTGAACACTTTGAAGATGTCCCACATTTTATAATATCGCAAAGGAAGAAGGCAAAGACTATATAAATAGGTTCTAATTCATTGTTACAAGACCCATCTGTAATAAATGCTTCGAGGTTTATATCTGAATCTTTTCTTTCTCTTCTTTCTCTTATACTTTTGTTTTATAGTGTTGTGAGATGTAGATTATATTTTTGGCCTTCAAGAGGTATTTCTGTCATTGGGTGTTTGAGAGAAGTATGTGTTGCAACAATTTTCTCGTGACGTTTTTTTTTTCGGTTTTATATTTTCTATGTTATTTTTGTAATCTTCAATACATTTTCTCTTTTTTTTTTTTTTTTTTTTGATTTTTTTTTTTTTGGTTTTTTTTTTTTTTTTTTTTTTTTTTTATTTTTAATACATTTTTTTTTTTTTTTTTTTTTGTCTTAGATGAAGTGGTAATCTACTAAAATAAAACTCTCATACAACTGTGAGATCCGAGTTCAAACCCGGGTCACAACGTCTGGCCTAACAATTTCGGCATTTGCCAGTTGAGCTAGGACTTCTAAACAATACATTTTCTCATATTTTCCGAAGTACTCTTGTTTCTGACAAGCCAGGTCACTAAACAACAGTTCTTTGGAGTTCAAAGTGAAATAATGATTTAACTTGACTATTACAGGTCGGGGAGTACCCATAAAGGATTTCTAATCTATTCAAGATCAATAAAGAAATACTACTACATGGGAACATGGCTAAAGAGTCATGAAAATTGCACTAATTCCATTACGTGATCGAAGCAACGACACTTTCCGGTTTTAAGTGAATCATCGATGGCTACTCTTTGCATGCTACACATGGTTACTCTGGAATTTGGAGAGTAACCATAAAGGACTTCTAATCAATTTAAGATCAATAAAGGCATACTGCATGGGATCACGGTTCAAGAACCATGAACCATGCACTAATTCCATTTAAAAGGGCTACAATGCATATCTACATTTTCTGGACACGAACGAGATTAACAAATGAAAAAACACAATTGCTTTCCAGACTATAACTACTTGGAATCCAAGGAGGGTCCACCCTCATCTGAAAAGGCACCGCCTGCATCATTGGATTTCTTCATTGCTTCCAAAATCCCGTAGTTGCCACATACCTCTGAATCACCTTCATTTTCTCCATTGGTTACCCCAGATAATGATACTAATCCCATAGCAGCAATGCTGTTTGCAATTACATTTATATCTCTGGTTCCTGTGTAAAGACCACGGCTGCCAGCAACAAGTACATTGTTTTGGTTTTGATCCAGATTGGTTAAAATTGCTGGCAAAGGGTTCATCATAACCTGTTGGTTACCCTGGCTTGAACCACTAATCAGCAACCTTAGAGTCTCTCTTGCACCTTTCACCACAGCATCAGATTCAGAAATCAGTGGGTTTACAAGATTTGGATGCAGTGGTGGAATACTAGTTGACATTGCAGGACCAGCACTCACAAGATAGCCCTGCCTCGAAGAACAGACATCAATTATTGGGACATGAACAATTGGATCACACATTAGTGGTGTGAAAGTGGGAATCTGTTGAGAAGTTGGTAACGACATCCTGACTAATGGTTCAGGAAAAAAAGGAGGAAAGTCCATTGAGGAACCAAGATTGAGAGGCTGTATTGGTTGAAACAGGCTAGCAGCAAGAGTGTTGGGTATAAGAGAGGCACTTGAGGCAAGAGGCTGTGATCCAGCAAATGACACAGGAGATTGTGGAAGTGCTGCTGCAATGGATGGAAAGGTAGAAGAAATCCCAGGTGGACACCAACAATAGTAGGGGGTAAAAAGAGGGGACACTACAGGGGGGACTTCCCCACCTGGTCCAAGGCTTGATGGAACACTAAACATTCCTGCTGATCCCATGAAACTTGGAGAAAAGGCAAGAGTTTTTGTAACTTCTGAAGCTTTGTAATGATCAGAAGTTGATGATAAATCCAAGTTGTCAGCTGCTAGCAGCTGGTTGTCACCACGTCGCTTAATCTTCTCCCTAGCAGCAACTCTATGGGAAGACATGTTTCTTGGGGGAACCTCTTTAAATGAACTTGACCTCGGACTAAGAATACTCTGGTAAAGCATTGAATCTCCCTTTGTCGTCTGGACAATATGTCGAGATCGAGGAAATTTTGACGATGATGAAGCATGTGAATTATCAAATGCAACATCACCATATGTCGTGGAATTTACAGAAGATGAAGCATGAGCTGAACCATCATGACTACTCCCCGCTGTTGACCCCACAAGAAAAGCACGAAGCTGAGTTGCAAAACAATCAATCCGCGACTTGCTAATGCCACTCAATTCAGCAATTGATGGTTTCCTCTTGAGTAAATCCTTCATCTGATATATTGGAAAATGAGTTCGATTAAAAAATATCAGGAATCAATGATAGAAATGTTCAAAAATCACCAGAAAAAATGATCAATTGTGAAGCATGCAGACTTGTTATTGTATGATTTGTATGTAATAGCATGCATTAATTAAAAGCGAATACCAAAAATTACCTTCGCAAGTAATTCAACTCCTAGCAGCTTAGACTTTTCAGAGCACCAGAAGAAAAAAGTTCTGTCATCAGTAGTGGTAACATGGAAGGATCGTCCAGAGCTGTCAGTTGGGATTCCCTCAACCACGACAGCAGAGCATTGGGATGTGCTAGAAAGAGTAAATAATCTCTCTGTTTTACCATCATCCCCAATGAACGAGAGACGGAGATCAGAACTTGGAAGTAGAACAAGTGTCAAGTTACCCCTGTGAACAAGTAAAGTTGAGATGTTACCTTATAAATGTGTGATTAAAAAGATAACTAAAAAAAAATTAGACAATGAAATTGTGATGCAGAGCCTTCAAAGTCTAAAACCTTAGCCCACAATTTTTTTATTCTAAAACATCTTCCAATTAAGCATGTAATTTTACGTCATAAATAAAAGCTAAAAAAAAAATGTATTAATAATATTTCCTCCTAACAAAAGCACAGACTATTCCTCGAAAAAAAAAACAGACTTTTGTTTTCATCACTAGAAACATAAAACATAAGCAAAATATTTTCTGATATGTAAGCTAAATCAGGTATAGGAACCAAATGAGTTTGTCAAAGTTAATTTGCTAACACTATTTTCCTTAAGCATGCCTAAAACAAGGTATGAAGTTCCTAACAGAAGTTGAAAAATCATAGTCAGTGACCAGAAGGAATATTTCAGATAGAAATACAGCCACATAATTAAAGAAACCCGTCTACATTTCTGGACGACAAATTGAACCCTTTTCACCGTAAATTGTCCTGAGACAGAGATAATCCTAACCACTCTAATCAAATGTTTTTCAAAGTTTAGTTTAGAACAGACATTAAAAAAATAGAATCAAATAGCAAATAAAATTCAAATAAAATCTGGCTAATGCAGACAATCTTTGTTCAATCAATCATATTGATGAAAAATTTAGGAAGGGAAGGGGTTCACCAAAATAACATAATCAGCTTATCAATTTAAACATGTATAAAATAGAATATCATATACACAGAAAGGCACAGAATATACAAAGAAAGGCACAGTATACAAATATGCAAATAAATGACATAACACTAATTTGCATATAGCCTACTAACCTAGTCAATTAGTTAATTTACCCCATACGAAAGTGTCAAACCTAAAGTGAAGTGATCTAGAAATCCGAACAGTAGCAGTATATATATAGGATCATGAAACTACCTTTACTTCCTCTTATTTCAGAGATCATAATAGAATACGTCCAGTTACCTACAAGTCAAAAGACATTTTTACTTGGAAGAAAGAACATATTACCATCAATGAACTAAACTACAGACTCCAGTGATCACTACAGATTAATTTAAAAAAAAAAAACTATATATTTCAGTAAGATTATATTAAAATGAATGATGAAAAATAAAAAGCATCCAACTACAAATAGAATTTCACATTGCGCTGCAGACATCAGTAGGAAGAAGTGGTAAGCAAAGTTGCTACATAATAGATATCTTAGTTGGCATATAGCAAAGGTAAACGCTATTTCAATCTTCAAAACAGCAACATGGCAAAACAAAATGCACGAGTAATTGGCTAGAACAACTAGATAAATCAATTACAGTTATGAATTGGCTGCCAATTAAAGTCAGTGTTAAGGAAAGGTCTACAAGGAAAACAACATTTTTGAAATTACAACTTGTAAAACTTAAACGGAATCAATAAAAAATTTTACAGATAGAATAGAACAACAACAATCAAGGCTCATCCCACTAAGTGAGGTCGGGTACATGGATCAAATTACGCTATAATGTTCCCATCATAAACGATATTTAGGTCCAACTAAAAAAAACTACAGATAGAACAATGGAAGTATATTAATTAGTGGCTGCTGGGAAATAGATTCAGTGTATAAACTCATTAATCCTAATTGTTATAAAATCTAGATCAGTGGATCTATAAAATAAGGATCTCAGTTTGCACAAATCAGGCCTACTTTTGACTACTTTTCTCTTCCAGAACATGAAGGTCCACAAGTGAAACTAAGTACTGACCCATTGCCCAGCCCTGAGATCCTGTGGCTGAGGATTCTATATAATCTGAACATCTACGGACTTATCGCTGTGAACTCTGTTCTTTCTTATGAAGAGATCATACCTTTGCTTAGGAAAAGAGGGGGGTAAAAAGCGAGCAAGGAATAATGGAGACCCAATATGTGATGTTAAATTAGGGTAACAGGGAAAAAACTGTCACAAAATTCTGATATTTCAACAACACGGTAAAAAAATGCAGAAGCGCATATAGGAAACCTATGAAGGGGAATGTATTCAATAATACATACATGCATGAGTGAAAGTAACATGGGGGGTCTTATATATTATACCTACGATCACTTCACTTCATGTTTTGTCTTATTCTAGCAGGAACTGTATAGTTAAGAATCCAGGATAAACAATGCATATAGTTCTCTCCTTGCTAGTAGAGGGTCCTAACTAAGTGGCATATAGTTCTCTCCCAGATTTCCATCCCAAACTCAAGATCATCGGACAACATCTTCCAAAAGTCATCCCTCTTTGCTTTGCCCCAGCAAAACAAACCTGCTACCATAGATAGGAGGCTTTAGTCCTATACTTGCTTCCTATCAGGGTGTGAACTGTGTGTGAAACCAGCATCTGTCGAAAGGCATGCCTATAAAGGATCACAACCCCCTACTTGACACCAAAGGTGCGAATAACCAGTAGACACCCTCACAATATCCAGTCATTGGCATCTTGCGTAGATTATTAACAATATTTATTTATATTAATATGTGATATAGTAATTTCTTTCAACTGTCTTTACTGATATAAGAACTAATCAAGCTCAAACAAAGAAAAATGAATTTACTAATGTCAATATAGCACAATGCTAATCCTATGGAAAGCATAACGTAAATAAGTTGCTATAAGAACGCCATAAAATTATAATTATTATAGTTGAAAAGATTTGTCACCTTCACCATAGACACGACACTGTCATATGTGATTACATTTACTTCTGCTATTTTCTCAAATTTTCACGAATTATTATTAGTGTCAACGTGCCAGTGTCGTTGTTTCATAGGTCCCCTTCATATGGGGGAAACAATAGTGAATGTCCGCACAGTTTTCAAAAGGTATTATTACCTAATAGCAGTTGGACACAAGCGAGTCCCTTCCTTGCTGATCTTCCCAACTCGAATCGAAACAAGCGGCAAACAGAAGCATCTAGCTAACATCCCAACCTCCGATGGCTCAAAATGCTGCAAAGAACACGAAGACACTTTATAACAACCATCACACGGTCACATCATTCATCATCAAGCCTCAAGATGAACCTAACCTGAATCAATTGAGTCAACAACGGATCTTCAGAAACGCCAGAAACACTATTCATCTTCAACAACGGTTTCAATCGTTCATCAGCTCGACACGCTCCCATAACTTGCATATCAAGCGCTTGCAACCACTGCATCAACCGATCTTCACAATTCGTCGTCTGAATCAACAGATCACCGTCAGATTCATCAACAATAATATCCGTCAACCGCTCCGTCAATCCAATCTCACTCCTAGAACCACCATCACCGCCGCCGCCATCGCCGTCATTTCCCGGCGATGAACTGCTAACACCGGAACCACCGCCGTACGATTCAACAGACGAAGAATCGTTCAAATCGTTGAAATCAAAATCCTCACCGTTCGATGATTCCAAATCTCGTTCTCTACGATTGGCCATATCAAATTTCAAGAAAATTATCCAAAAATCAAATCAAAACAAAATGAACAAAATCCGTAACCAAACCCTAGCTTAAGATACAAATCAGAATCAAATGCTTCGAAATCGTTATCGAGAAATCACGCACGCACAGTAGAATGAAGATTGCCTTGTAAAGGGTTTTAGAGAGAGAAAGAAATAGCAACAAAACGGTTTTTAGAGAGAGAAATAATATCTGCAACAGGTGGTAGTGAGAAATGATCGAAACAGAGATAAAAATGCGAGTTGTTGCATAAATAGTAGGCGAGTTATGGTGACGTGGCGGATTTGAAATGAGTTATAGAGTGAGTTTTGGGTGAGTTTGAGTTCCAGAGGCAGTGGTTGGTGGGGTCTTTCGTCCACGTAGGAATTAAGTGGGTCCTTGATGTGAAGATTAGGGTGTGCCACATTGGAAGCTTGGCCGACTTTGTTTATCTGAGTTGGTTGAAAACGACAGCGTTGTGTAAGGACGATGATACTGATTGATGGGGCCCACTCGATGGGCCTACCCTGAGAAATTTTTAAAGGCATCTATTTCTTTTGCAGATAGTAAAGAGTAAAGACTAATTTGATGTCATGTAATTTTTTCGTGGATCAAATTAATTAATTGGTTATAAAGAATTGGAAATTAATTTGTTATCTTTTTTAAAAAGTGTATAGATTAATTTGAGTTTTTTTTGGTAAGAAATATAGAATAGAATCGGGTCATAAATCATAATTGACACATAGTTCTAAAACTCGGACCGGTCAGTCGAATCGGTCCAACCGTGAACCAGAGAGTTAGCCGGTTCGGTCCAATTATTGGATCGGTTATGCTATCGAACCGTTATGAACCGGTCAAACTCGGATTAAACCGGCAACTCGAAGGATTGCTAAAAACAAACCGGGTCAACAATTGTTCGTTTTTTTTTTTGAACAGAAACAAGGGCGCTTGATGTTTTATTAAAAAAATTCAGATGACTCGGAGGATTGCTGAAAACCGGCCAGGTCAACAAGCGCTTGATGTTTTATTAAAAAAATCCCACTTTGCCTGGAGTGGGAATCGATCTAGCAACTACAAACTAAACAAGAAATACACTAACAACCGCACCATGCCTTAATTTGTGTTAATGTTTTGCTTCTTATTTATTATATTAAATTCAATTGCAAAATCTCACTGTAATTCATTTTTTTTCTCATAAAACATTGAAATTCACAATTTTTTTAAGGGTTAATAATGTTTTTTACCCCTATAATATATGTCATTTCTGGTTTTCATTCCTGTAAAATTTTCTGTTTGATTTGCACCCTTGTAAAAAAAAAAATCCGAAAT
>Ga0209282_1002595_pt1 | contig 10496 bp, 3 predicted proteins | sample Mtrugardesep15_FD_187529 | JGI IMG/M metagenome (GOLD analysis project Ga0209282, IMG submission 187529) | Root nodule microbial communities of legume samples collected from California, USA - M. trunc garden sep15 (SPAdes) (version 2) | ecosystem: Host-associated > Plants > Roots > Nodule...
TATATATATATATATATATATATATATATATATATATATATATATATATATATATAGTTTACCAAGATGTTCAGCAACTAATATTTAAAAATTTCAGTGAGTTTTTTAACCGACAATTTTTAGTGATTGTTAATAACTAATAATACTGAATATTTAATATGTTCTAAGAAAAAATATAGAAAGTATGTATGCTTAAGAGGTGTTAGTTCAGTGATAAGAGTTTAGTCGTGAAACTTCAATAAAATAGTTCAAATCTCATAAGGAACGGTAGTAAAAATGAGGGTTAATAGTGTTTTACCCTCTATAATATATGTCATTTTTTGTTTTCCACCCTGTAAATATTTTTTTTAGTTTTCTTCCTTGTAATTTGAAGATTTCTTGTTTTGGACCTTCATGAATTTTGACGGTACAAAATTGTTGATATGGTAGAGGGTAAATCAAAATTTGCTAAAATTAATAGGGGGTAAACCGAAACTTGTTCAAAGTACAAGGGAGTAAACCGAAATTTGCTAAAATTACAGGGGCCGAAATTTGCCATTAAGGTCCAAAACTAAAAAAAATCTTCAAATTACAAGAACGAAAACTTTAAAAAATAATTATAGAGTAGAAAATCAGAAATGACCTATATTACAGGGATAAAACACTATAAACCCTAAAAATGGCGATTAACATCGTTTATTAATAAAAAAAATATCACTGGCCCTTTTTTTCTTTAAAAAAATGCATAATATTTATGGATAAGAAATGTTTACGCAACTTTTTTTTTAAGGGTAGTGTAAGAAATACTAATCTTACCTCTTTTCCCAAGTTAATTATCTAATTATAAGTGGGGAAAAATACCTTGAAGGTAAAGTTAGACCGGTTTGGTTTGCTTGTGTTTAATTAATCTCTAAGGAACTCTCTCCTAACCCATAAACAGTTACTCACAGCCTTATGGTCATGGTAAATTTTATAATTTGTTTTAAAACATTATTTGTTTTATTTCTCATAAAAGTGAGCTTTTTTTAAAAAGCATATCTTAACTGATAGATAATTAGGAAAGTATAGTGACAATATAAGTTTAGTTTATGGAAAAAAAAACTGTAATGCTATAAGTTCAAATTTGATTATTCAAAAATAGAAAGGTGCATATATTGAACGATAAAATAACTAAGCTTCAAAAGGGATGAGATCATATTCAAAAATATCAAGGTAAACGGAAAAACTATAATGGTTCTTGTTATTATCTTAATGTCCCAATAATTACTCACACACACTTGTACCAAAAAAAATAAAAAATTACTCACACACACTTAAAATTCAACATCGCACTCGAGCATCATTTTTCATACCTAAACTATGGGTATAAGCGTTAGTCTTCAACATCTATAATTAATAATAAATTAAAACAACAAATAAAAATATATAACCATCATTAAGAAGTCATGCATAAGACATTTCTTTTACTTTTAAAATATTCATCACCCCAAATTTTGATTTAAAACATAAAAAACAAGTTTTTATTTGATTAAACACAAGTAGAAACACTTTCATTGATAATCTCTATTTTTATCTATTACTTTTATAAGTTTTAAATAATAATACAACACTAACCACAGATTTGCTGCTAGTATTTTCGTAGCAGACTATTATTTACAAAATTCGTAGTAGAAAATAGAATTGCATAAATTAATAGATGTACAGATTTGTAGCAAAAAATAGGCAGATTTGGTACATCCACCTAAAGATCAGTTTAAATACACTTTACACCTCTCAAGTATTGTGTTTGGGCAATTTCGTCTCTCACTTTCTTTTTGAGCAGCTCTATTCTCTTTGGTTTCCCTTTTAGAAGTCTATTATTAGACACACTTCTTTTGTGGTTTAATGATATTTTAACGATATTATCAATTAGATGTCATCATAAAAAGTAGTTTGAAAAACGAAATGTGAATTTTTGTAAAAAGAATGGACTAGAATTGAAGGATAATTTTGGAGGAATTTAAACTGATTGTATGAATATTTATAGTGATTAAAAACATGTACAACCCAATGAATAAAGAATAGAGAACAATTTGGCAAAAAAATAAAAATAGAGAACAAATATAACATTTTATTAAATTTATTAAAAATAGTACTATCCAATTTTGGATAATGTCCATATAAGATGCCGGTATCTAATTAAACTTCAAAATACTTGTACTTAAAATTATACCGAAAATATATCCACAAAAGATCTAAGAAAGATCCAATTTAAACTCACTTTATGTTATGCTAATGCTATTATAGAGAACGAGGATTTATGTGTATGAGTGTCTTGTATGATATTTATTTTTAAGTGTTCCATTTATATACGATGATTTTAGTTTATATTCTCTGAATCACGGTTTCGGTTCGTCTTGAGCGGGAATATGAATTTTATATGAAATTTGTTGTTCAATAATAAAAGAAAACGAGAACACGGTCTCAAGGGTCAACATCTTGATTTATGAATGTGGACCAATGTTCAGTGATTGAAGTAAATGAAGGGAACATTATTCATGTGAACGTCGGTAACATACAACTACCGAATTCAGATGCTGTTTTGTACTACTTTTAATGTCAAACTCAAACAATGTACGAATGTGAAATGAATATCAAACTCTCTGTGTCTCTTCCTCTCCCTCATATGATTATTGTCTGTCAGCAATAGCGACATGTTAATGAAAGCTACTACTTTCTTAACCAATTCAGTAAATATAATTTATTGGAAAATAGAAGAAAACCCTTTTGTGAAGTTAGGTTTACTCTATCAATTCCCTAATTATAAGCATTCATTTATTGAAAGAGGAAATATTTATCTCTAAAATAAGTCTCTTTTCAAATTATTGAGCTCATTTATTAACTTTTTCACAAAGATAAACCTTTACTTTAAATTACGAAAAGTTAAAATTGTATACATACTATACCCAAAGAATAATTTTAAAATGTTTTCATATAGAAAGTGAACACATTAATTAAACTATCAATTTTTTCGTAGAATATGCTAAAATTCTAATTGGGGCTTATAATTGTGTAGTCTACTGGGTCTCAAGAGTTGAATTTCAAACTTCACTTTAACAAGAAACTTTTAGTGATCAAATGGTGTACATATTGGCTAAATTTGGAGCCTAACTCATCCTCAAAATACCAGCTTGTGAGGTGGGATTGTCCCCACTTATAAACACATTGTCAAACCATCACATATCCGATGTGGGATTCTTAACACACCGCCTCACGACAAGCACTATTTGGCTTGGTTCGTGGACATAGATGGTGGGTGGCCTGATAGCGGAAACCTGATAGCAGGTGGTCTAATAGATCTTGGAGAGGCTCTGATACCATGTTAAAATTTGGGGCCTAACTCATTCTCACAAAACCGGCTTGTGGGGTGAAGATTGCCCCCACTTATAAACACATTGTCAGGTCATTGATATGCGGATTAGACAAGTGTACTAAATCGTTTACCAATTAATAAAGTGTAAGTAGAGAATCGTATCCACATGGATTGTCGTTTCGTCCAAACAATTTGTGTTACTTATTTTAGTTTGACGATATAATAAAAGATAGAGTTGCAATTTTTATCTGTTTGCAACATAGCAGTTTACCTGTTTATGGTTGCAGAAAAGTAAGCAGCGGTTAAGATTCTTCGAATCCCATTTGTTTATATTGTGTGATAATATATAATGTTAATGTCGGGTATCTAACTTAGGCAGACTAAACAAGTGATGTGGCCATTGGGACGTGACTAACCTAGAAGGTTGGAAGTTGCACCTGCTGATCACATGGTGATCCTTACATGTGGGGTCTAAAAATCTCGGTTAACTAGGTTTATCCCTTCTAAGTCTGGTTGCACCTGATGATCGCACGATGATCCTTACGTGCGGGGTAATAACGTCTCTAATGTAATTGAAAGCATAAACTTAAATTGGCATTCCAATTTTTCCCAAGGCAATGAAGGTCAAGGTTCCATTAGGTCTTCCCATCTATGAATCTTAGGACACTCATAGGCACACTCTCTCTCACTTGCTTAGTAGTTCTACAAACGGGAAGCCATAATCTACGTCTACCTTACTAAGGGTTTAAGAGAATGATTTTATCTAGGTTTATTTCCTGGCGTCGCTTGTTTCCTTAATTACTAACTAGTTACATCTTAGGTTTAACAGAGTTACTACTTAGTCTTAGTGATGTCACCTCCTAAGTACTTACTACTAGGGTCAACTCGTTTTCAGTATCTTTCACTAGTTACTAATTAATTACTTCCTATACAGATAGTTAATAGTATAAGACTATAAATATCAAGATATAAGCAACAAGATAGTATTAACATTATTAAGCCCTGTCACAATCTAAGTACCTAATCTAAGGTTACACTCCTTTGAAATAAATAATTCCCAAATAAAACTAAATAGCAAACAAAAGATAAATAATATATATCGACATTAAATTAAATAAATATCCAACAAAAATAAACAGAGGTTCATTTTAGAACTCTGACCAAAAAAGATTTAGTTACACATGGTAACTAAAAACAAATTACTAAAGATAAAAACATACTCTATAAAATCAAGGAGAAGATAGAAAATCTCCTGAAGCTCTAAAGTTGCCTTCCTCTTGAACTGCCACAGTTCTGAACGAGAAATTATGAAAGAGGAAGACTAGTAGTTATAGGAAACATTACAAAAGTCCTGAAATCATAGGCAATTGTTTTAATACTTCTCCTTTTTGCTGCTAAAACCTACTGAAAATGACTTAAAAACATGTTAAGAATAACCTAAGATAACCTGTCATCAGCCATTACCTATCTGATGTGGAACTCTTAACACATATATTTACCTACTTTCTCAATTATAGGCGGAATGAATCATGCTATAAATTGTGCCCTAAAGCCACATATAATAGAATGTACAAATAGTAATTTCTTTTCAAAAGTTCAATTTCAAACTTTTTGTAAAAGGAAATGCACAATTTCAAATACAAAGTTTTTATTTTTAGTAAACTAACTTATACTTCAAGGACACATGTTAACGTTGTCCATGATTAAGTTAGTGAAGCACAGTCAATAGTTTTAATCTTGACAAATAAATTTTAGTGGTGTCACTCATGATATCTTATTCTATAAAAAAAAATAGTTAAAATAAAACTACATAAATGTAGAAGTATTTTAATTATGACATCATTAAATTGAGTGAAAATAATTTTAAAAAATTAGGTAGAAATATATGCAAGGACATACTATGCCAGCATCAGCCTTCTTCTCGAGGCGAATAGAGGATGGTGTGCTACACATATTCTGACGATCATGATTATACTCTGACAGTCAAGTTAGTAAACGCCATAAAATGATAGGTATTTTAGTAAAAAAAGTCAGTGTACCTGAGTCAATGTCTATTAGTTATTATTTATAGTGTAGGTGTAAGGTTTTGGTCCTTTAACCTTTACATGGGCAGTTGTCCTTAAGGAACAAATGTAGTAATCAAGGCCCAAGGGACGGTTGTGAGTAGATTGGGGGAAGATGGCCTTAAATCTAGAATGCAGGGTCCAAATTGATTCCAGAGCCAATACTCTATTGCAATCCTACACGAGGTTCATATCAGAATTCTGCTCTTCATCCAACAGTTTTTGCTCGCTCCCAACTGAAAAGACGTAAATACTTTTGCATGACTTAAGTCACGCAGCCTACTTGAGTTAACTCACGCAACTGCGTGAGTTAACTCAAGTAGGCTGCGTGACTAGTTGCGTGAGTTATCTCAAGTAGGCTGCGTGGCTTAAGTCACGTAGAGGTATTTACGTCTTTTCAGTTGGGAGCGAGTAAAAACTGTTGGAAGAAGAGAAGAATTCTTCATATCATTGTCCTTATTGGCCTTGTACAAAAAGCCATGTGTAACATATGTTGGGGCCTTGGCCCATATCAAAAATTTCCATGGCGATGTTAAAGGCCATCATATCTCTGGAAAAAAAATACCTTGCAAATAGAAATAAAGTTGATTAAATCTCCCTCTTTGCATCTCTCGGCACATTATTTTGTATACTAACCTCCCCCTGATTTATAATGGGTGTGCCCTACAAGTTTTTTTTATCCCATTATTTTTATAACCCCCCTCTCTGAATTTTAGTTAGTGCTTGATGACGATTTCGACAAGTGTATCAAATAGCACAAGTAATAATGTTATAAGTAAAATATCATATCCATAGGAATGTTAGACGATGCCATACTAATAAATCTTGTATGTTTAAGCAAATTACCTTAGCAAATACTATATCTAGATCTGATTACAAAACCTATACTTAGTATCGATCTATAAGCTAGATTTGATTCAATATTGATCAGAAATTGAGCAATATTAATGACATGATATATAAAATAAATATAATTCAAATTGCATAAAAAAAGACAATATATATTACATGGTTTGAACAATTTGATAAATATTTATCATTCAACCTAATTTAAAAGTGTTTAGTTACATATGATGGACGAAATTGGCAAGTGCACCAAATCGTAACAAGTAATAAAGTAGTAAGTTTATCGTTATCCACATGGATTGTCATTCAACTTAGTAATTAATAAAACATATTTTAAAAGGTAAAAGTTAATTTGAATAGGGTTGCAGAGTTAAACTACTCTGCTAAGTGCAGAATTAGGGTTTTTGATTCAGATGATTAATGGTGATTAGGGAATCCTTTGAATCCCCCCTTCATCTTTGTTGGATAAAAACATAAAGGTATTAGACAGTTATGTATGCTACTTATGATTTACTGAAACAAGCAGATAATCCTCACATAGAGCTTTTCACAACAATTATTGCAGGACCAACCTAAATTGAGTACTATGTTGTCCAAAGAATAGAGTAATTAAACGACAAGAATCAAAATGTTACATCTTAATATAGGCTTAATACATCCCCCAGTCCCTTAACTTATTTTATTTTTTCAGTGTGGTCCCTTAATTATTAAGTGTGTGAATTTGGTCCCATAAGTCTTCCTCCGTTTATTGTTTTGGTCCTTTTCGTTAGGTTTTAGCCTTAAATGTCTAAGGTGAACCAAGTTTATAGGTGGTCCACCATAGACCTTATTAAATATTTTATTTTTAAAGGTTTAATCTTTTTTTTTAAAATGAAGACCATTGGATCATGGAGGGACTACTGTATCTTATAATAAACCACAAACACCTAATCCTCCATCTTCTTCCCTATGTTCTTCTTCATCTTCAAACACAACTTCATCAATATGAGTCCAGTAAAACCCAGGAAATAAAATAAAGATGTTGTTGAACCCATCAAATCTGCCTCATGTTCTTTTTGTTGAACCAGGAAAAGAAAAAAAAATTCAACCCTTTCCTCAATCAAAGATCTAGGCCTGGAAAAACAACAACAATCAATCCAATCAGTTTCAGATAAAAAAAACTAACAAATGAAAACCACCAGCGACGAATTTCAGTTTTGCAACAATCGAATCCAGCGACGAATCTGAGTCCAACATCAAATCCATTGACAACACCAAAATCAAATTCGGCAATAAAATCAATCTAAGAAATGTGTTGTTACACATCCCTTTGTCAATTCCGGAAAGGAAGAGAGGTTTCACCTTGATTAATTTCTGTTTGTCGTTTGTAATTGGCTCCATGATCTCGACGAAGAAACAGTAATGCAAAGAGATGTTGTTGTCGTTCACAGCGTTTAGCAGTGGGAACCCAAGTACTCTTAACATGTGTTTGACACTGAAACCCTTAACTCTTACAAGTTCTGCATCTTAGATGTATACAATTTTTCTTTGCTTGGTTACCACAATCCTGACAATTCATTCCTCCATTACGCCTCATTATACCAAATCTTCTTTCACACTCATCAAGCTTTTGCACATGTTCAAGCTTTGTTGTGGCCATATCTCTAACCCTTTGTTATAGATCTCCTCGTTCCTTAACAATAATTCCTTACTACTATAATAATCTAATTTCAATGGTGAAACCATTCAATGGTGAAACCAAAGGGTTTTGAGTATTTTTAATTTGGGAACATGGTGGATTACAGTGGAAGCTTTATTTTCTATGGGTTTTGTTATGAAGGGTAAAGAAGATGTTGTTGATGTGTTTAAGATTTTAGGATTTGATGTGTTTTTTGGTTCTGCATATGATCAATGAAGGTGATTTGAAGTTCTGCATAGTATGATGAAGAGAGAAGATGAAGAAAACTGTAAAAATCAAGTGTTGATAGTTCACTCTTAAATACTATAGACCTGCAATCAAGTGGTTAAAATGATATCAGGAATAATATACATTAAAAAACTAACAGAAAAAACCGAAACAGTAAACGGATGAAGACTTATAGGACCAAACTGACACGCTTAACAGTTAAAGGACTAAACTGAGAAAATAAAATAAGTTAAGGGACCGGGGGATGTATTAGGCCTCTTAATATATAATTAAAAAGGGGGTAATTAGAAAAGCCAACGAAACTGAAGAATTTCGAGTTGTCAGTGCCTACTTTAATCCTACAAATCATTCCTCGAGATTACTAATGTAGTTAACCAATTGATGAAGCATTAAAGAGAGGGCTCAACTAATTTAAATCGGAATATTGTAAAACATACACTGAATAAAATACTTTATTAATAATATCCAACAAAGAAGAAGGGGTTTATCAAGGAACCCTATGTTAGAACAAGAATGGTTCATACAAGTTCTCTTTGATTTTGATGATAACAAAGTATTGAAGAATAATTGGATTAGTAAGATATGTTCAAGTGTGCATGAACTGTTGTCATGAAGAAGGAACATATGAAGAGTATCCGAAATAGATTAGGAAGCTTAGAAGACTATGGATGAAGATCCACTGAAAGGTCAACTAGAAGTCAGCATCCTAGTAGACAAGATTCTCATAGAAGTTGGGGACTAACATCCACAGATTCTCTGAAGGATATCAACATAGAAGTTGACTAGGCTACGTCATTATGAGGATTGCACGTCACTATGACTTGACTACTTCTGGATTGTACGAGGAACCAATATAAAATGGTTATGTGTCTTTTTTCTCTATCCTTACCTCTTTATCTTTGTGTTTTGTATTTATCTGCTACACATAGACTCTGCATAAGAAACTGTATATCTCATATTCTGGTCAGGCTGATCAACCAAATAAAAAGAAATCCTCAAAATATCTTACACAATTCAACCCCCCTTCTTGTGTATTTTTCTCTCCTTGACCGTAATCAATAGGTTTAGTTGCTCATGGGAACAACCATCATAATAAAACAACAGAAAAATATACCCTAGAAATAACAAAAGAAGAAAGAATCTTGCCTTTAAGCTCTGATGTTTGAACTTTTTCTCCAACCGTCAAGCGTTTCAGAATGAATAATAATGAGAGCAAGGGTCTTTATTTATAGATAATGAATGGGTACAGTTTAAGAGAAGAAAAATGGGTTTTTTTTTGCACTGATCCGGTTTGAAAAACAAGCTGCATTCAAAATCTGTCGGCAGTCGGGAACTAGCCACGCTCGCAGGGGTGCCTTTCACGCCCTACGAGGCATGAGCCATGCCTAAGGCAGCCCTAGATGTGCGTAATCTTATGTTTTTCTCTCGTTTTCTTCACTTTGTATTGTCCTTAAGAAAATTCTGAGAACCATTGATTTTAATCTTCATATCCTTGATCCTTCATGTGATGTCTTGATTTTTCGATTTACATGATTTCTAACTGCAAAACATTCAAAAAACCTATCGATGTGTTAATGTTGGATACTATGTTCCAACATGTTTTTGGCATTTCTACGAGATGTTGGATATAATGTTCCAACATCCTGACACGGTTCAGTATGCCTCGTTTTATGCTTTGATGTACACGCGCTTTATCTTATTAAGGAATCCTCGTCCTCATATCTTGCTGACCAAGCAACAGACATATTTGTTTAGAATCAGTGTGTTTTTATTCCTAAAGGAGTAACAATATTTTAGGGAATCTTTGGATATGTTTGGCGGTTCTTAAAGATGTTCCTACCTTTTAGGACTTTCCATATTTGTTACTGATTTTTGTCACGTAGATCAGCTGAAGGATCTACATTTTTCTGAAGCCGAACAAGGTTAATTAATCCATATTGCTTCATTATATAAGGAAGACTTCAAGAAATAACTCAGTATTCAAGTCGTCATTCTAAAGACTAGTTTTTAGGGTTTTGAGTCGTGTTATTTGTGTGTTCTTCTCTTGTATTGTTTTGATGCAAGTATAGGACTATTTTTTATTTGTGAGCCTTTCTTGTATCACCTTGATGCGGGCTTAGGACTTTTTATTAAGTTGTAACTCGTGTGATACACCAAAGCTTTGAAGCAACGTTGTAGTTTGTGTTTGAAGGTAACTTCAACTTAGTGTGTTTTAATCTGATAGTCGCAGGGGCTGTGATTGATTGTAGGATAGTGAGATGAGATCTCAGATCTAGGAGTTCCTAGGTTGAAATCTAGACGGGCAGGTCCTAGGTCTTAAGTTGTAAACGTAGTTTGCTGAGAACTTTAG
>Ga0209282_1002596_pt1 | contig 10495 bp, 11 predicted proteins | sample Mtrugardesep15_FD_187529 | JGI IMG/M metagenome (GOLD analysis project Ga0209282, IMG submission 187529) | Root nodule microbial communities of legume samples collected from California, USA - M. trunc garden sep15 (SPAdes) (version 2) | ecosystem: Host-associated > Plants > Roots > Nodule...
AACTATAATAACCTTTAAACATCCTATTGCATAACGAAATTAACTTATTGCGATTAAAAACAATCCTCGTGGGATCGATATTTTACTACTTCGATAGTATTTGGTGCACTTGCCAAACGTCTATCATAAACCGATACTGTTCTACCGTAATGTATAGTGGACTAATTTTTCGAGCCGGATAAGATTGCAACGATGGCAAAACATTTTTCGAGCCGGATAAGGTTAAAACGTGGCTAAACTCGTCTCAAAAGATTTACCTATTCGATTTGATATAATTTAATTATTTTATTTTATTTTATTGCATTTTATTTCATAAAAAAGATATGTTTTTGATTTACCCATTTCTTACCAAAAATGGCTATACACACCAAAAAAATAAAAATAATCAAATATCGTGCAAAGTTTCCAAACCAAACTGGTGAATCTCATAGTTCTGAAAGGTCAAACTAAGAGTGAGAAGAGTGCAACAACAACAACAACGACAACAAGCTTTGATTTCACACTCTCACTCTTCAAACAGAGAGAGAAAGTACACAATCTTTCTTTCACCAAATTCACCGATCGAAAAGGTTCAATTTAACCCCTTTTAAACGCTTTTGAATTAACCCTTTTGTTCTTTCTCTTTTTCCATTGAAATAAATTGTGGGTTGTCTTTATTTTTTGTTAAAGTTTTGATTTTTTAATTCTTGGGTTTTCGTGTGATGAAATTTTGGGTTTTGAAGTAAAAAAATTTGATAATGTGTATGTAGAGGGTATAAATGTGTGAAATTTTTGTGTTTGAGATTGTGGGGTTGGAGTGAAATTGAATTTGGAGAAGGGTTTGGATTAAAGTTTGTTGCTTTTTCAGGTTTGGTAGAAGAATTGGCTCTATGTCTTGGGCTGCACCTGATGAGCTATTGCTCTCCACTTCTCTTGCTACATATCTTGACAGTAATCTCTCTCTCTCATGTTTTTTAATGAAGCACCTATACGCCCACATCGATAATAATTTAAGAAAATGACATAATTAAATGCAATCACGTGTGTCGATGTGATGTCAGTGACATTGGCACATGTCGAACACATGATACGTCTTTGATTAGACGTGTCGGTGGTAGAGGGGTTTTTTTTGGATTTGTATGTCAACTAATGTTTTCGCTACAGAGAAAATTTTGCTATTCGTGAGAACTAGTAGTAGACATATATGCATATGAAGATAGGATGATGAGGTAAGCCAGGTAGGGAAAGGGATAACAGCTCCTTACTGTAGAATTCTCATGTAAAGTTAATTCTTCTGTAATCCCTTATCAGTGAGTGCATACCGATTTATAAAATGGAAGTAGTTTATTTTTACAATGACTTGCTGAAAATGCCTAGTGTTGTGTTTTTTTCTTTGGTGGAGACTTCATGTATAGGGTGGATTGGATACTATCAATTATGCAAAGGTTTAATATGCATGCCAGTGATTGAATGAAACACTGAACTTAACTAATAGTTATTTAGATCACTGCATCTTGAATTAAACTATTTGACTTTTTCCCTGTTCCTATCATATGAAAATGTTTGAACTTTGAAGTCAATTACTGTCTTCTTTTTTAATGTTGCTATAGTTTGCATGCTTTTTATGTTGCAAGTTGATGTTCCAAAATGTTGCTATAGTGTGAAATCATTGGAACGAATAATGAGATAGGGTGACGTGGTGTTAAGTTTTTGTTATAAATTTTATGTTTTTTGCAGAAAAACTTCTTGTCCTGTTGCGAGATGGGCGAAAACTTTTGGGTTTATTACGCTCATTTGATCAATTTGGTAACTACCGGTTCTACTTGAATTCTTCTTTGTGAAGGCCATATTATTCTTATTGTTATTTCTGTCTAATATTAAGTGACATTTTAATGTGGGGACCATTTACAGCTAATGTCGTTCTAGAAGGTGCGTGTGAACGAGTGATTGTTGGTGATCTTTATTGTGATGTCCCTTTAGGCCTTTATGTAATTCGTGGGGAAAATGTTGTCTTAATTGGAGAGCTGGTATGACATGTTCTTGATTGTTTTTAAATCATTTGACTATGCCTACATGCTTCTCAAAAGAGTCTTAATATTGTATTCTTTATCATTGGTTTAGGACTTGGGAAAGGAGGAGCTTCCACCACATATGACATGTGTGTCAGAAGCTGACATAAGAAAGGTGAGTTCATCAAATAGTTCTTGAAAAAATAATTGGATATTTATCTCTTGGTTTTACATAACTATGAGGGCATGTGGACAAAATAAGTATTGTATTCAAATGTCTGTTTGGAATATAAGGGGTCTCTTGTTGCAATGTTTTAGAAACTGGATTAGTCAGTTTTAGGGATTTGGATTCCACCATGTGACACATTTATTGGTCTTGGTCGTATGATCTCAAATCGAGCAAATGTTGTAGATTATATAAAGATGATTTGGTAAAGGTTTAAAGTGAGCCAACAATGGTCAAGATCAATTAATGCGTGTAATTGCGTGTTTCTTAAATGCAGGGAATCTGGGTTGCATATTTAGGGTATAGCTACTCCAATTAGTTATACCAGTTTTAAAAGGCTTACTGACAGCTGTCAGTTAGTCATAGTCAGTCCTTAGATTAGCCTATAAATTGTTTCTCTCTAACTGTATCTATAACAGAAATTCATTATTATCAATACAATTGACTTTTTAAACGGTTATCTCTTCCTCTCAATCCTATCCTTAGGATTGGTTTTCTACAATTCTCAGTCATTGAAAGATATTGTAACCAAAAAATGAGTTAGGTAGAATTTTGAATAAGAACAAAATGAGCATATGATGTTTCTTTTAAATAACCTATTACTAATAGAAGCTAAATGATATCAGACCATATGACATATGTGAGCCTTTGAAGCTTGATATTGAACATATCTTTGGAAGAAAAAAAATATTCTTAGCAAGATTTTTATTTTTATTTTGCAAAAATAGAAACAAACATTCAATTTTGGACCAGTTCTCTCATGAACTATCTATCAACCGTTTTTTTCGGGTAGAATAGACCATATACCTTACTGATTCATTAGTTTTAGGTTGAATTGGCCCGCTTTGTCTGGCTTTCTAACCAATGCTTTATAATATTGCTTACCGATGACATCTTAGAAGCTTTCTAAATCATGTAATTATGGCCACTTTGGCTCATTTTGAATACTACTTATTGTTCTGTTTTGTTCGTTCTTCAAGTGACAGATTTCCAAGTGAATTATGCTTTTTAAATTCTAGTTTCTTTTGGATAGTACTAGATAGATTTTTCCCCTACTTTTTGGTGAAGTGTATCTACCGTTTGAATTGTTCTTTAAAGGATTCGCAGTAGGAAATTAAGCTTCTAAGAATTTGAAATGTTGGGGGATCAGCTTCACCCTTGAAAGTTCTGTTTAAGTTGTCCTCTAAATCGTTATCGATCTTATTTATCATAGCCGAAGTATACATAGAAGCATCTGCCCTTGACAATAGACCGGACATTTGACAATTATTTCTGATAGGAAACCTGAGGCTATTTTTTTTTTTTGAAGAACACCTGAGGCTATTTACTTAGGATGAGCCCATTATAGAGACAATACGAAAGAGCCCCACCATCAGCAAGGTTTACTCTCAACAGAAATGAAGGGTGGTGCAGAAGAGAAATCTGTGAGGTAGTTAGTGAGCTCTCAACAGATTCCATGTGATTCTGTTATTTAGGGGACTGATAATGGGTGTTGGGGTTGTTCTTGCATTTTGTGGATAATTCTGTAGGGAGAAAATATCTGACTCTGGTTTACCATTTTCTGTCTGTAGAGGCTCTGAACTCAACTCTTTCATAAATAAATAATATACAGTTCCATTACCTTGAACTTGTGAGTTCTATTAATTTCCACATGGACTCTTATACTTAGGCTGGTCAAAACAAAGGTAATCACAATCCATCAGTGCCCTTCACAAAATCTCACTCCAGAGGACTCTTATTAATCGATGTAACCCGTATGGACTTTGAATGCACTGTTTATGCCACAATCTCTCATCATATGTAATGATGTACCTTAGCATGTGCAAGTGATGAACGATTACCCTTGTAGTTTTATTTTCACAGAAAAACATGCAACAGCAAAAGGGTAGAGAACAAGTGAAAATGTCCAACCCAAAATTATGATAAAATAGGGTTCCATAATATTTTTATTTTTGTAGTGTACAGCATATTTAAACTATGACCTTTCCTGAAAAAAAAAGAAACTGTTGGACGGTTCTGAGTATTGAAATAAGGCAGTTATGCTATATTATATTTTAATTAGGAGGGCAGTTACATATTTTTTGAAATAGGACAGTTATGGTTATGTGTGGCTGTTATGTATTTGTGTTTTAAATAGGGAAGTTATGGGACAAGGGAAAGGAGGGATTCTGTTAGTTGGTAAAGGATTGGGTGGGAGAGTTCCAACTCTCGAACATTTGGGAAGGGAGAGATCCAAGACCCTCGAATATCTTGGGAATCTATTGTAATATCAATATTAATTTGTATTTTGGTGCCGGTTTCTATCATAAACATATTTGAACTATGACCACTCTTCCCAAACACCACCCCTGCCCATATTTGTAATGAATTAAACCCTGCAAACTGCAAAACTAATCCATGTACTCATCATCCAATGTATACGATACTACATACAAGAGATTATGGTGAACTTGTTAACTACTTCTGTACTACTGGAACAAAGCTAAATTCATGGTTATCCATAGGGTTTGCCGCAGCAAATTTGATTTACAAAAGTCATGGTTGACAAACTCTCTAGCTATCTCAGAATCATACTAACTCATAGAGTCATGAGTTTCTGACCAAGTATCAAAAGCAAGTTGACTTGCTTACAAACTAATTTCTATGTGAACTTGGGTAGATTTACATATACTTGTATAGATTCACATATCACTAGTTTGAGGATGATCGACAAATCCTTCAAAACACTAATTATTTTTCCTGTACATGCCTAAAATGACAATGGTTGAGTGTTGTGTCAAAAACCCAAAATGCGACAATTAAAATGACTGTCTAGTGGACAACACATTAACCTCACAGCTGTAACATCAGACTCTGCATATGCGTCTAACATTCTAATTTGAATCCATTTGCAAAGGAGGTGAACAGGATTGCCTTGAATCTCAGTTCCAAAGCTCTTGGCATAAACGAAATCAGGAACCAAAAACTATGAACAAATCCTTAGTTGCGGCCACCCTTGCAGTCTATAATTTGGACATTTCTTTGCCTTCATTGCATTAATATGACACCTTTAGTGTGCTGGGTTTAGGGGGTAGGTTTTGTCGCACATTGTCTATAGATAGAGCCTTCGTATTACTTATAAGGCCTGAGTGGTCCTCACTCATTTTAAAAGCCAATTTTCTGGGAATGAGTTAGGCCATCAGCCCAAATTATAAAAGCATGTTAAGATCCTATCCTAGATCTGTTGCTGGGTTAAGCACTTGTTTGCGTCATTCTTAATATTTAATTAATGATCCGTGTATCTGTACAATGCCACTGCAACTGTTTGTGGTGGACTATTGAATTTGGGGCACCATTGAATCACTCTCTCTTGTGTAGATGAGTGTATGCCTACAATTTGGTCCTTTACAGCACTCTGTTTTCATTTTTTGTTACACTTTTAATTGCAATGTTGTCACATTGTTTTCAATCTGTTTCCTGTTTTCCGTGTTTTCCATATGAATTCTTTGAAAACAAGAAACAAATTGAAAACTAAGCGGCACTGTGGCAGTTTTGTAAATGAAAGTGAAAACAGAAAATGCTTTCACGAGTTTAGTTTTATGGTGTTTCGTAGTGCTTATAAGGCTTGGGCAGTACTCAAATTAAAAATCAATTTATTCATTAATGTTGATTCATTTTCCTCGCATTTCAGGCTCAAAAAGCAGAACGCGATGCTAGTGATCTGAAGGGAACTATGAGGAAAAGGATGGAATTCCTTGATTTTGACTAAAACTTCCTACCATCTTAACAATCAAGCTGGTGGTCCTATCTGCAAATTTTAATGCAGCTGCCGGACTCAAGTTGGATAACAATGGGTGGAAAGAATAAGTAATATGGTTGATGTGCATTTCTCTCTTTTTTAGAAACTAGTAAGACTCGAGACGAATACTTCACAGCTAGTAATTGGTTTTTTTTTGTACCATAGGTCAATATGGAAATTGATGTTTTGGCTTCACTAAACAGCAACCAATATAGTCATTATGATTCATGCCCTCAAATTGTTGTTATTGAATTTGGAGGCATGATGTTATTGAGCTCTTAAATTCTATTTGGTATTAGATAATCAGATGCAGTGAAGGTGGATAATTTCTTAATGGTTTCAATATTAATGTGTGATTAGATCATCTTATTGTGTTTATAATGTCTTAAATACTTGGAAGAGAAAAATGGAATCAGAATACAGCCTCTGAAGGTGAAAAGTTCTGCCTACCCCCTCGTGTGAAATAAACAATCCAATTTGTGTCCAAAATATAAACAAGTCATAACTAACTTTATTTTAATTAATTTAGAATTTAAGATTTTTATTCTCAAGAACGTTTTAGTGATACTCCTCTTCACCCCCAATTGATATTTAACAATGCCAAAATAAATTACATAAAGTAAATAAAAGAGCCTTGAAGATCAATTGTTCATATAGCAGCTAGTGTTGTATTGCCTAATATAAATTATTTTTACACAAGAAAGTACAATTGAATGGGGGAGTGAGATAAAGAGTACATTATATTACAAACAGAATCAATCTTCTATATTTGATACACATAAAAAGACAAAAACTACCAAAAAAAAAAAAAAATCCTAAAATGGTTTTTACAAACTTTAAGAATGCTGTCCTAAAATGGTTTTTTTCTTTCTTTTGCACATACTTTGCAAGGGTAAAAAATATCAGCATAATGAGGCTAAGCATGGACTTGAACTTCAAAAGGACAATATATGAGATTGATTCATATTCCAGCTCCTCTTGAAATATGATTTCAGTTTCATGATTTATACACTGATATCATGATATAAGAATATGAAACACTTCTATTGAGACCCTTCTCATAAACCACAATTCTTTATGAAGCTATTCAATTCCAATCTTTCAACCTTTTTTCTTTCTCCATTCTTCTCTGATTATGAAGCACGGAGACTGAACACGACAATGACACGTCGACACTGATAATAATTTGAAAATTGGAAGAAACTGAGTGTAACTACATGTGTCTGTGTCACTTCGAACACTAGACACACCTTCAATCTGAAGTCTCAGTGCAACAAATAATGAAATATTTCCAATTTTCCACCAACCATCACCTACAAAAGAAACTTTGAACTAAACTATTTTTATTAACATGATCTTTAGAGTTGTACTTCCTCTATCCTTCTAATAGCTTCCTTCATGTGTACTCTTTGTTCCGGATTGCTTTCGGTACAAGCAGCACCAATAAGGAGAAGTTGCAGCATATTACTGGTTGAATTTGATGCATTATTTTTTAACTCAGGATCAATCAATTCAGCTTCTCTTCTCTCAGAAATTGCTGTGAGGACCCATTGAACAACATCAGTTCCACCTTTACCGTTACTATGATACTGAGAAGGGAATTTTCCTGTAATGAGTTCAAGAATGATGATTCCGAGACAATAAACATCGGCTTTCTGCGAAAGCTTTTGGTTTTGAATGTAATCTGGTGTTTTGTATGCAAACATTGATTGCACTGCAATGCTTGGGTTGATTAGTGGTTGAAAAGCATAATCACTTAAAAGAGGCTCATAATCATTAGTTAGTAGAACATTGCTTGATTTGAGATTTCCATGAGGTAAGTCATAGGTTGAAAATTCAGTGTAAAGGAAACTTAACCCTCTTGCAATTCCTTTAGCAATCTTTAAACGGTTCGGCCAAGTTAACTCAGCATGGGACATTCCTCTGTCACCTGAGAAAACATAATGACATATTCATTGTGTTATCCACATATTTTGGTGCTGGTTGGATAAACATCTTAATAAGTGCTTATAGCATAAATGCTTATGTATAAAGGTTGAGAGTGTTATTAACATATAAATGCTTATGTATATGTGACAGAGCTATGCTCTAGCTTTAAATGGGCCCCCCCACAAGTGGACGATGGGATTGGACCCCTTGAATTAGTCGGTCCTTGGGCCTGATACCGAGTTACAAAACTTAGGTCAAGTTAATTTGTTTCCTCACTAAAAATATACTAAAACAATCGCCAAGTAGGGTTTTAAATTATGGTCACAGTTGCGGTTACACTGCAAACTTTTATGTTGTGGCAAAATTGCGGTCACGATTGACCTCAAAATCATTTATTTTGCGGCTGCAATTACAATTACGGATTACAAATACTTTCAAGGGATGTATCTTTTTAACATATTTTAAAGCATTTTTACATTTGTTTAGTGAGGAATATGAACAATGCATACTGTGATGTAAAGCATATGCATACCGTGCAAGACATATAACAAGCTTCCTTTCGGCTTATACTCGGTAACAAAAAGCTTCTCCTCTTTACGATAATGATAAGCCAAAGGAGTCAAAATATTAGCATGTCTAATCCTCCCAAACTGTCTCATCTCAGCATCAAACACATCTTTCCCAATTTTATTCATCTCCCTCATTCTCTTCACCACCACACTCAACCCAGAAGCCATCGCGGCCTTATAAGCCGATCCCAATCCACCGTTCCCCAATACCTCCGCCGCAGCTTTCATCAAATCTTGTAAACCAAATGAACCCTTCTCATCATTCACCATCACAAGATCACCTATGCCATTTCTACTCCCACCCCCCGTTCCTCCTCTTTTCGAAGATTCTCCCATGTTCCTTCTCCCAACTCTTTCTGAGGCAGATGAAGCTCTACTTATCGGCACGCGCACCTGTAACAATAATTTAACTTATATAAATTATTATTGTGACTCATTTGAAAATATATTCTTTAATAAAGTGAAAGAATGCAAATATTTTTCTATATATTTTGGTAACTTGACGCAGAAGTTATTGATGAATGTTCAAAGGTTTTTATCTCTGCTATAAAGTTTTTGTGTCTATTACCTGCATCACTTCATCGACACTGCTGTCTCGGCTCACCACACTAAAATCGTCTTCTCTTCTCTGCTGCCTCGACTTCACAAACAGAATTATAACCGCCGCTACAACTGCCAAAATCACAACACCTATCACTTGAGGCAGCCAATCTGAACTGGAACTTTCTGTTTTAGTATCTGGTAGCGTATACTCAGCAGATGAACTGTCACATTGTTTTTCCAACGGTTTTCCACATAGTCCTTCATTTCCAGCAAAAGAAACCGGCCCGAATCTCGCGAGACTCTCGGGAATCGGACCTTCTAGTTTATTATTCGACACATCAAATGATTTGATATCTTGTTTAAGACTCGGAAGCTGACCGGAGAATTCATTCCCTTCGAGGTGAAGCTCTTTGAGAAGATCAAGTTCAGTTAACGAAGGTGGAATGTTGCCGGAGAATTTATTACCAGAAAGCCATACTTTCTTCAAGGAGGTTAAATGGGAAAAGAAATCTCCAGGAATAGGACCAGAGAATTGGTTTTGCGTGAGGAGAAGAGATTTTATGGGTCCGAGTTTGTCGAACTGCGGAATAGGACCGGTAAAGGAGTTGTTGACAAAACTGAGGGTTCTTAAGCCACGTATCTCGACAATGGCGTCGACGTCTATTGTACCGGAGAGTTGAAGGTCTGATAGGTGAAGGCCTGTGATGACATTGTCGAAGCAAACAACACCGACCCACGTACCGGAACATGGAGAGACGTTTGGTATCCATGTGGACAAGATTTTGTCTGAGTTTGTTAAGGATTGTTTTAGTTTAAGGAGGGATTGTGTTTCTGAAGGTGGTGGTTGTGCGGTGGAGAGAGAAAGAAAGGAAAGAGAGAGGAAGAGGAAGATGCTGTGGACAGCAGCGGCCATTGGTTGTTTTGCCAGCTGCCGAGGATGTTTGGGGACCGTTGGTCGGAGAGAATAATGTTTTTTTTCTGTTGTTTTGTTTTTTGGTGGTGTAAGAGAACGAGTGGTGTGTCATGATGTTTTGTTTTGTGTATGTTTTTGTGTTTTTTGGGATGTTGGTAATGTGGAGAGAGAGGATTGGTGATGATGTTGTTTTGCCACAAATTGGTGTTGGATTCTAAGAATAGAGTTTGCATGGAAATAGTTGAAGTTGGTTAGATAATTTTGGAGCTGATATAGGTTTAGGGGATTTGTTGGGTGGATCAAGTCACATGTATTTATGGGGGTTTTCTATTTTTGGTATCATCAATCAAAGGTGATAAGGTAGCAAACCTGATTTACTACAGTTGGGACATGAATTCAAAGTTCTGATCTTACACTAAAAAGGTGATATACGACTTTGATGGGTGATTCACGGTGGATCCAGAGTTGATTGATATTTAAAAATAGTTTGAAACTACAATAACGACATATGTTTCACTTTAAAAGTGGAAGTTTACGAGACTGGTCGTC
>Ga0209282_1002597_pt1 | contig 10490 bp, 6 predicted proteins | sample Mtrugardesep15_FD_187529 | JGI IMG/M metagenome (GOLD analysis project Ga0209282, IMG submission 187529) | Root nodule microbial communities of legume samples collected from California, USA - M. trunc garden sep15 (SPAdes) (version 2) | ecosystem: Host-associated > Plants > Roots > Nodule...
ATATAATGAGCATTTCGGTAGTTATCTACCTGAGTAACAAAAATGGAATTTCAAAAATACACTTCTGGTAGTTATCTACTGGAGTAACAAAATCGAAATTTTAAAAAAGCACTTCCGGGAGTTATCTACCGGAAGCACAAAATTGAAATTTTTAAAAATGAAAACCTCTGGTAGTTAACTACCGAAAGTGTTATTAAGGACAATTTTGTAATTTTGAGGGGTTTAAAGAGATATGAGGGGGGCTTAAAGAGAAACCTCCCAATTGCTTTGGCCTTGCGTCTTCCCTACACCCAACCCAATCCTACATATCCCCGTATATAACACATGATGTAAGACCAATAACAAGAGCATGCGCGGATGCACCTTATGTCTATTGGGGTCAATTAACCCCACTTTTTTTCATTTTATTTCATTCAATAATAGTATGATTTCATATCTTAACCCCCGCTTTAAATTGTGTGTTGACCCCACATAAAAAAACTAATACTTACTTTAGTCATATTTATAAGAAAAAAACTACATACAATAGGTTCATTGAATTTGAATACCTAGTTTAATTTAATAGATAATATATATCAAATACATTAGGTATTTAATGAACCTAAAAAATAGTTTTTTCTTATAAATATGACCGGAGGGAATACACTAGAGGAAAAATAAAGGCATATTGTAAACTACTCCCTTTGGTCCTTATTATAAGAAGAAGAAGAAAAAAAAGCATAAAACATCAAAACCAATGCAATCATTTATTTGTGTAACTTTTTGAGAATTTTTACAAATATACCCTCATAAAAATTATGAACCATTAAATACACCCACTAATATTAAAAAGATAGAAATTAAATAAGGGGTAGAAAAGTCTTTCAAGCAATAACTACACCTTAAAAGTTGTGATATTTTCTTAGAAATATGACCAAAAAATTTTTTTGCAAAATTTCTTATATATAAGACCGGAAGGAGTACTTCTATATTATACTCCCTCCGTTTCAAAATACATGTTCATTTTGGAGAAATCGCAGTAACCAAGAAACCAAATAAATTTTGTTATTTTTTATGAAATTACGTTTGTTTTTTTTCTATAATACCCTTAACCATTTATTGTTTCATTCTATTTTTTTTCTCTATACAATAAATAGGTAAGGGTATTATTGACAAAATAAACTTTCTAATAATTAATTGTTGATTTCAATAAAAATTTATTACCTTCAGTTTCTTTAACATGTATAATATTGCACATATTAGACAAACTCTAAATAAAATTGTAGTATTGCCCCACTTATTAAAATTTCTGGATCCGTCCCTCTGACAATTTAGATCTAATCATGTTTTGTCACATAAGGGTGTTTAATGGGGGTATAGAATTAAACGGAGTCTATCGATATTTTCCCTTTTATGGCATGCATACCCACCAATTTTTGGGCATAATTGTGTGTGTATAGTTGCTAAGTTGAGCGATGAAGATCTCGGCAAGGCATGCATGAATAAAGATAAAAAAATGCATGGGAAAGATGAGAAAATAACCATCCCTCTTTTAACTCTCACGAGGGCATGTAATTGACGCAATATCATAAGCGTGAGACGCGTAATGTTTATAAGCAAGAAATTAAATAGAGAGAAAGAGTGAAGGATCGTGTGTTTATATGCAAACAATGTTAAAGAATACTTCACGGGAAAGCAACCTATAGCATTTATTACCAACCAAAGTTAACTATTTTGTGAGGACTCTTGCTTTGGCTAACTCATATAAATAGAACATACTTTGATTTGTGTGGCAGATAAAACTAGTAGCTTCCAAAAGGAGAAAGAATACAAAACTATATTCAACAGTAGTTGTATATCTTGAACCAATAGATCATGTCTCACATAGCTGTTGAGAGGAACAGGAGAAGACAGATGAATGAACATCTCAAGGTTTTAAGGTCGTTGACCCCTTGTTTCTATATTAAAAGGGTAAATATATATTATCTACATCCCTATGTATCTATTTTTTCACTATTGAATCAAAAACTGAAAAACATGAAATCACTCTTTTTAATTTCATCTCTAAATATTGAAGAGTTTACTAGTAAAGACTAAATTCATTTTTTGTCTCCGGTAATTTAACATTTTCTAGTAATATTTTCTTTTATTTCATTACTAAGAAAATCTTAAATTATTTTGTCAAAAAAAAAAAATCTTAAATTAGCGAAAGAAATTTAAAGAAGAAAAACATCAAATCATTTTTTTTTAAGAAAAAACATCAAATCATATTATAATTGTCTCTAAATTTATGACGAGATTTTATTCTTTATTTGTAATTTGTGTGTGATGGATTGGTTCTCAATTTGTTTTTTTTCTAATTTATTTTTTATTTTAGGGAGACCAAGCATCAATAATAGGGGGGGTTATAGAATTCATCAATGAATTGCACCAAGTTCTTCAAGCTTTAGAATCCCAAAAGAGAAGGAAGAGTTTAAGCCCTAGCCCAGGTCCGAGTCCAAAAACACTGCAGCCAACACTTCATCAATTTGATATCTCTTCCGGAGGAATTGGGACTAATAATGCTTTCAAGGAACTAGGAGCAAGCTGCAACTCTTCAATTGCAGATGTCGAAGTGAAAATTTCGGGTCCAAACGTGATTTTGAGAGTGATTTCTCAAAGAATTCCAGGTCAAGTTTCAAGGATCATAACTGTTTTAGAAAGTCTTTCATTTGAAGTTCTTCATCTTAACATCAGTAGCATGGAAGAGACCGTTCTATACCAATTTGTGGTCAAGGTAAATTACACAACTATATTCTTCTCATAATTTTTTGATGAATTCATAATTATTTTTTTTAAAATGATCACGCCAACTTTATTGAACTTGGGTATAATTAATAATACATGAACAAATTACGTATTATGGTGACAAAGATAAGATTCTTAAATCTTTTGACTACTGTTCTCTAAGAAAATGAAATTTTTAGGCTTGTTCAATTAGGGTTTGGACCCAATTTGATGAATCAAATACAAAGACGTCACTTTTGCTATGAAATGGTAGGGTCATATCATACACAAAAATATACATAACTACGGATGTTTATAGCTGCTACATTAAAGTGCAATTAAAGGATACCAAAGATGTTAAAATTAATAAATTAATTGATTAATTAATGACTTAAGGTAACTTGCTCTTCTTGGTTCTATACTTGTCCATTCTACAACCTTTTACTTTCTTTCTTTTTTAACATCAAATTTTATTGAATAAGGAAGAGAAGTACAGAGAGTACTTAACCAATAGTTTTCCACCTCAACCATTCCCGGAGACACAATCCATTCTCCCTCCCTCAAACCTAATGCCCCTTCTATCTACAGTTTACACCTTTTACTAATGTGATCCAATCTTTAACTGATTAATTAAGGAAGAAAATGAATTTCATGCGCTTCTTAATTCACTCCATATTTAATGTATTGAAATAGTAATGGTACTTTGTGGAGCATTTATGTAAACTCCAACATGAAACTCCGCAGTTATATAAAGTAACCATGTACGGTTTCGGTTTACTTCCCCGTGAATCCACACGTAAAGCTTCAACATGCATTCTTCTGAGATTACGTGTCATGCATATAATAAATGAACAAGTACTAAATAAAACTACTTTCCTATAATTGATAGCATACTATTACCATGCATGTTTATCTAACTAATTTGCACGAGATTGATGGTACGCGTCTTCAACAAAAACAAAGTAAAGTTATAACTATATTGGATATATATATATATATATATATATATATGTGTGTGTGTGTGTGTGTGTGTGTGTGTGATTGCAATATTTGCCATTTGCATGGTTCTTACATACTTCTCATCAACCCCTTATTTTTTCCATAACTTGTTACTACAGATAGAGCTGGGATGTCAACTAAGTTTGGAGGAACTAGCTATGGAAGTACAACAAAGCTTTTGTTCAGAGGCTATGAAGTTGACTGCTGTTTAACGAGATATTGCATTTCAAAAGAGACTGTATCGATTTACAATCGTGTACTGTTGTCATAAAATAAAAGCATGTGAGTGACATGCACAGAAACTACTACTTCAGTTACTTTAAATATATTAGGTTATAATTTCATAGACTTTGTCATAAACTTGATGACAGTGGAAAATATAATGTTTCTCAATATATGGTAATATACGCGTGTGTGTATTATGTTTTTGCTTATGATCTGATTCCACGTACTCACTCGAGGAAATGATACCAATAGAAAGTATGTAATTGATATGTTAGCTTAAAATTATATTAGAGTTGTGTGCGTTTCTTTATCTCGACCTTTTTCTTGCTATACACTACAGTACAATTCATGAACTGACTATGTGTCTATATGTGTCTATATCTATCTATCTATCTATCTATCTATATATATATATATATATATATATATTACACAAGGCTTACACATTCCTCACTAGAGTAATTATTACTATGTATCAACCATTATAATTATACGAGAATTAGGCTACTAAAACATTCTGAACTTCCTAGCACACACTATTGGTGTCACTAATTTATGTTGAAAATATGTTATTTTAATGGCAAAATATATATATAGTTTAAAGAAAAAGTGAAACATGGGATACTTTCACTAATTTATGGTGTCGGGCCATGGTGGGAGGTTGGGGTTTGAGGAAGTTTTAAGGTCGAGGTTCGCTTCGAAGTGATGGAATGAGTTGATGAATTTAGAGGAGGATGTGGGTAGGAATTGGTTCAAAAATGGGACGGTGAGAAAGGTTGGTAATGATCATTTTACGAGATTTGGAGGGACAAAATGGGTTGAAAATGCCCCTCTTTGTGATGCATTCCCTCACCTTTTCTCTTTTTCTACTTAAAAAGAGGCTCTAGTGGGGGACCTTTTGGCCTTGACAGAGGGTGTGGGGGATGGTCGTTTGTTTGGAGGAGATTACCTTTCAATTGGGAAGATGGTTTAATTAATGAGTTGTTGGACACTATTCAAGGGTTTAGAGGAGGGGTGGAGGAGGATGCTTGGTGGTGGATTACAGATGAGGATAGTGTTTTTTTGGCTAGATCTTCTTATAAGGTGTTAGACGAGGGTTTGCTTCTTGATGGTGAGTCCAATAGGTTGGAGGAGGGGTTTTATGAATACCTTTAGAAGAATCCCGCGCCTTCAAAATTGGTTGCTTTCAATCTCTTGGACCGTTCTCGTTGATCGTATTCCAACAAAGGTAAACCTTGCATTTCGTAATGTTTTGAACCCGGATGTCTCATTAAATTGTGTTTTGTACAATAATGATATGGAAACGTCAAATTACCTTTTCTTGCATTGTAATGTGGTATCTATTGTGTGGCGAAAGGTCTTCTCTTGACTTGACTTGAATTTCATCATCTCAATTAACTTGTTTGTGAATTAGGAGTGTTGGAGTGAGGGAGTGAGATTGAAGCAACTCGATTATAGGATGATTTGGCATGCGGAAATTTGTGTTATTTGGAGAAAAAGAAATAAGAGAATCTTTAATAATAAGTTTAAGGCTATTGATGACATTGTGGAAGAGATTAAGCTTATCTCTTGGCATTGGTCTTTGAGTATGTGCCCCCTCTATTTTTCTGTTTATTGTTGGTCTGCTTAGGTTGTCCTTGGTTGGTTTGCTAGTGCATTTAATAATCCTAGGAGTGTTTTATGGGTTGTGAGATTTCTTTTGTCCAGTGTTTTTTTCTTGTCTTTGTTGGTTGCCAGTTTTGGCTTCCCGAGTTCACGTTGTACCATTCCCGTTTAGCACTTCTTGTGTTGGGTTGTTTAAATAATACTATGTTGAATAAAAAAAGAGGTCACAACCAACAAAATAAATTGAGCCACCCGAAATAAACCATAGAGAAAAGGAAAGACTAAAATAGATACACAAATGCAAATACAAATACAAACCGTACTAAAATAAATACAAGCACAACACAGACATGATAAAAGGCATGAACCAACATAATCAATAAGATGAAACTATCAAGAATCACCTAAAGTTTAACTGAGCAAACATGAAGAGTGTTTACATTGTCATTATTTCCTACAACGCATAATCACCTAAAGTTTAAAATTTTAATTGAGTTTTTAAAGATTTTCCATTGTTGTTTGACTAATTGTTTTTGTCATTATTTTTACTCAGCTGGATTCTAGAATTTAAACATAAAACAAGTGTTTTTACGTATTCGAATTTTAGAATCTGAACATTCCTTTTACATGTTTTGAACTTCTCTTGTATAAAAATTAAATTGCATATTCTATCATATTTCATGCTATCATTGCTAAAATACTATTAAATTAATTTTAATTTTCAATCGCTTTTTTTTTTCGAATCCAGCCTTGGGCATGTAGTAGTGTTAAAACTCTTAGGGAGAGTTTTTCGACCATTTGGGTCCCACAATACTCGAGAGATTAATCTCCACAGTTGCGCACAGATGATACCCAATTTACACCCAAAATATGTACTTGAGAATACAATTACATCATCTTTTACTTTGAGAATTTTAAATGAAGTTTTTTTAAAGCATGTGAAGCACTCCCTGTGTTACTTGTTAATTGTTGTGTTTGCAAAATAAAATAAAATATTCTTATGTGCGTGTTATTTTCAAAATTTAATAAAATGTTAATTATTATTTTGTCAAAATTATCTTTAGTTAATTACTCCCTCTAGCCTTATTTATGGGAGATATTTAGATCAATAAAAACTCATATATTTAGTTTAAAATTTGGACCAAAACATTTTAACTTTTGTTGATTTAAATGTCTTTTATAGATAAAATCGAAGAGAGTATTATACATAAAATAATATATGAAATTAGATAATGAATTATTAAGGGCAAAGTTGGCCTATGACCAAACAACCCAAATAAGGGTTTTAGTAATAAAAAAAAAGTCTCAAAATTTTAGGCCATAAAAAGTTCTCAAACAATTAATTCGCTTATAAATATAGGGTTAAGCTAACAAGTGCCCTTAAGGCACTAGTTAAATATTCAAAAAAGGAAACAATTGTTAAATTTTATGTAGAAAAATTTGCTTTTTGGTATTTCAATAAGTCAAATACACAATTTCCAAAACAGTTTCTACTTTTAATTTCTTAACTAGTAAGAGCACTTGTTAGCATTTTCCATAAATATATAATATTGCAAATTATGGGTTCAACTTAAAATTGATAATTGAAAAGGCCTCAAATACTTTGGTCATGGGTTCAAATCATGACCCCTCAAATATTATTTATTTTTAATGTTTTTATAAGGATCTTATTTAAATAAATTATTTTAAAATGCCTCATTAAATTTTGTGTTTTAGGCCTCTTAATCTATTGGGTTGGCCGATTATGGATGTTATATGAAGACAAAAAAAATTTCTCTCATAATAATAGTATTGTTACTCTTATGGGGTTCCACTTAAGCGATGAGATTCCACTTGCATCACTTTAATTTTGATGATTTTAGTTACTTTGACTCTATTTCTCTCAATCATTATTTCTCACCAAAATAACTTGGAAAATGATTGGTAGACCACTCATATTTTTCATACCACCCATACACCCCCAACTATGAGAGGAGAGAAGAGATGGATGAGAGAGAAGAGAGACAAAGTGTTTGTGGGGTCTAGGCCACATGTCACATATTTATGTGGAGGTTTAAGTGTGTATACCACCTATGGGTGTGCATGTATCACCACTCAAATAACTTATTTTAATTATTTATTTATCAACTAAATATATTATAATCTTCAATATCATTAAAACTTAATGTGACCTTAGTATTTTCCTAAAGCAAATTGTTGCTTGCTTTGTTAAGGAATGCAATGGAACCGCACATATGACAGTTAGAGTCTATGTTGACTATTCTCGACATGATGTTTATCCTTTTGATTCACTGATGAACCATGATTGTCTGGTGCGACTTGAACCAGGAATTTAAGAAAAGTTTATTCATTCATTGAATGATAGGGAGTAGTTATTGCAAACACGCATGAAATGGAAAATAGACTCGGGAATTTAGAGTCTGCTTGTTGAGTGGAGTGTGACATGCTCACCAAATTTGGTGCCCAAGTGCCCTTATTGTGCACTCACTTACAATTGGTAGTAATTGGCACCAACTTCCATTGAGTTTTAATAACATCAAGAGATAACAAACCCCCTTTCCGCCATTTATGGTTGCAACAACTAAAAGAGACATGGAAAAAACACTCACTAACTAAGTCCCTAAGAACACTTATTAACGATTTAAAAATGAAAATAATTAATAACTTTTATGTAAAAAAAGTTTTTTTTTTATATGTATTGTTGAATATGGACTTAGATCCTCTTATTCTCTCATTTTCTCCTTCTCTTCTCCTTCTTTATTTTGTTTCTTTCTTTTTTGATATTCTCTCACTCTTAATCTTATTTTTTTCTCTCTTGATCTTCTCTTTAAAATTTAGAATGAGAAAGACACAAAATAGAGAATGAGACGATCCAACCTCGTTGAATACATAAATCTCAAGAAAAAAAAAACTCTTCTTTAAACTTCTTATCAAATGCCCTAAAGACATTTGTTAGCATTTCCCAAAAAACATTAGCATTAAATTTATGGACTATGGTATCGATACATGCTAAAATTTGTAGCACGATTTAATCGTATAATGAAAACAAGATGGATTGGGTCTCGGAGACTAAAAATATTAAGGAGTGTTGACACGTAGATTTCACCAACGAAGTTCATACATTTGCAACAAAATTCAAACCTAAATTTTTGTCGGATTTTGAGTTTAACCTAGGGGGTGAATTATGTTTTAAGATTTTTTCAGTTATTTTATAGATTTTAAGGTTTTTTTTTCGAAAAATTGTGATGAATGTATGAACGATATGCTGAAAAATAAAGAGAGTAGGGAAGAGAAAAGGACACATAGATTATATGGGTTCCCCTTCTAACCTAAGGGTAGTCCAATCCCTTCACACTTCGTGAAAGATTTCACTATGTCAGAATCTTTGTTACAAGCAAGCCTCGCCCCCAAGACTCCTCTAACAATCTTCCTACTCAACTAAGATAGAACTCCACTATCTTTACAACAAGAATCTTCACCAAACCCTAAGATGAAATTCTCACAACCTTTGAACAAGAATCTTCACCAAACACTGATTAAATTCTTACTAACAAACTTTAAAGAACTTTTTGGATATGAAACTATAATGAAGGTTTCACAAAAAAGGAAGTTTGAAAGTTTAAACGAAAAAATGATATTTGATCTTAGACTTTTTTGATATGAAAGTTGGTTTTTGGTGTTTAGATGTCAAATGCATTTATAGAACCCGTAGAAAAAGTCCATGAAGCAGGACACCAGTTCCAAATTAGGTTTCATGAACCATTACTGAGCATTTGAAACCCACCAGTTCATAAAAAAAAAAAATGCATTTTAACATGTGGTAACCGATTAATATGTTTTGGGTAATCGGTTATACCTTTCAAACATTCAAAAACTGAATTTTTAAGGTTGTAATCGATTACATCAATGCGGCAATTGATTACATGAACTTAAAAATCAATTTTTCATTAGTTTAAAGGTGTTCCACATGGACACTTAAATTTAACTTTAGAAAATGATTTGTGATTAAGTTCAAATGAAATTTTGAGTATTTTAAGTTATATATATGTTGAAAATGATAAATCAAAGATAAATACAATGTTTACAACGATTCACACTATACAATCTAAAAGTCTTTTATCTTCATCTTGTGCCTCCATAATTTTTCTTATTTTATGATGTGTGTTTGTTATCATCAAAAACACAACCAAGTCTTCAAGAAATAGATCTTCTTCACATTTTTAAGTCCTTAAAATACCATCACATCATCAACACATCCAAAGAAAATTGAAGTCTTTGTATAACATACAAAACACTCATTGCATTGTTATTACTTTTAAGGAGCATAACAACATTACAGTATGGGTTGTTGATTTAATTGTTAAGCAGTGGGTTCAAGTTTGTAATGGGCATGTGATCTTAAAATCAACATTGTTTACATCAAAGTAAAATGCATCTCCACTTACTTACATATCCCCATCAAAAACATCATCATAATAACACACATGAACACACTGATTAAAGTTGAATCGATAACTTTTACTGTAATGTTGTTATGTACCTTAAAAGTAGTAACAGATGAATGATTGTTTTGCATTGATTCATACAAAGTTCAATTTCATCGGATCTATTGATGATGTAATAGTATTTTTAAGACCAAAAACAAGTTCTTCATCAACTCCCCGTCCAGTTTTTAGAGAAATGAAATTCTTCTACTTCCTTTACATAATGAGATTAATTCACAATAAGTATAATCCTAAAAGAGGAAGAATAGTGATGTCAATAAGTATAAACCTTCAACAAACATAATTGCATCCACTTATGAACCCAAACTGCTTTCTCAACACTCGGTGGAAGATTAAATATGGAAAAATGGAATAATAATAGTGACGTGAAAGAGAATAGTGACAAACTGTTGGGATTTTTTTTTTTCGAAC
>Ga0209282_1002600_pt1 | contig 10488 bp, 5 predicted proteins | sample Mtrugardesep15_FD_187529 | JGI IMG/M metagenome (GOLD analysis project Ga0209282, IMG submission 187529) | Root nodule microbial communities of legume samples collected from California, USA - M. trunc garden sep15 (SPAdes) (version 2) | ecosystem: Host-associated > Plants > Roots > Nodule...
TATTTTTCTCTCATTTATGAGTTTTATTAATTTTTTTCTCACATATTTATTTATATTTATTTTTGGTCAAGTTTTCTCACATATTTAAATACCTCCTTATTTGTTGATAAACATGACTAGAGTATTATGATCACACACTGTACGTCATGCATTAAAACTAAAGATAAATAAATATAATCCGCGTTTTAGTGTTGAACGGTTAATTTGCTTCTTAAAGCTAAACTCTCCATCAATTTCTTAGCACGTCATTCACGTTTAAGAAAAGCCAATATGAAAATGAAACTGCAAAGAAATCCTAAATTATTACCAATTAAGTACCATATACTTTATACTATGCTAATAGGAATATAGTTTGGTAATTGGTACAGATAATATCTATATGAGAAAAACCAAACTTGTCAACGTAGAATCAACAGAACAGTATTTATTCACAGTACAGCTACACACACTGACACACGCAATACATAATAAAAGTACATCTCTAATTAAAGAAAAAAATAATCAAACAAAAAAAATACTCAATCTAGCAAAATAATTAGTAGTTAATTAATTATAATTGCAAAAATAAACTTAAAAAAATACAATCAAATCCCACAAATTATATATTAATTAAGAATGAGATTGAGAGGAAGGAGAATGCAAAGGAAAAAGAGGTAAAAGTTCAGGTGGTTGTTGTTGAGAAGCTCTAGGAGAGGGGTGCAAATAGAAACCTTTTTCAGCTATCACTTTTTCTTCTTCTTTTTCTTCATTTTCATTTGGTGATTTTGGACTATAGTAATATTCCAATGGTGAAACTGGTGAAGCCATAATAACACTTCGCATGTTGTTATTGTTGTTGTTACTATTCATTAACATCATCATCATGTTGTTATTGTTGTTGTTGTTTTGGAACATCATGGGATTTTCCGAAACGTTGAGTTGGAGTTTTTTAGAGCGGCGTTCGTGGAGTTTGAAGTTGTGTTTTTTTAGGCCCATTGGTGGTTCCATGGTGGTTGTTGGTGGAGGACGGTGGGCTTGGGCTTGGGCTGTTAGACGAGATGGGAGTGTGAGTGGGAGTTTTTGGGCTGATGGGTCTTGTGATGCTCCGGTTAGTTTTTGGACAACTTGTCGGAAATTTGATGGGTCTGCTTGTACAAAGGTTGTGTTTGGTTGTGTTGTTGGGTCGGATCCATATGTTGGTGAATGCATGGTAGAGAGAGAGAGAGAGATATTTTATTGTTGTTGCTTATGAGAGATGGGTAGTGGGGGTATTGAAGAGAGGAAGCGGGAAGAAAGGAATGAAGTATGGGGATTTATAGAGAGAGAGAGTAGGAGAGAGAGAGAGGGAGAGAGATTTGTGTGAAGATTTAGAAGAAGTGTTTGCTTTGCTTTATGACAATGTAGAGTGGCGTGTGTTGAAAGAGAGATATATATAAGGAGAAAAAATGAAAAGAGAAAGTGAAAACTTTTACCACCTTTCTCATTTTAGTAATTAAGCACTCAATTTTGTTATTTTTAAATTGTGATAAAGACATTGTACAAATTATTTAATCATGTCAAAGGGGTATGTATCATCTCTTTTTTAGAAAACTAATGTAGGTAAAGTTTTTCGGCATCTTATTTAGTGTGTATTTGGTTGTGCGGTGATAAAAATTAATTTTAGAATTGATTTTGATTTTATTAAAAGTGAGTTGAATGTCAATTAATTTATGTTTGGATACGCTAATATAAAAGTGATTATTATTAACTCATGATGTTTGGATAGCTACATTGAAATTGCTTTTTGGCGTGTAATTACCAAAATACACTTTTTAATATATGTTTAAAATTAAATCTACATCCCCAAACAACCTAACAATAAAGGACATTAGAGGCAATAGGTAAAAGAAACATTTGTGTCAGACAACTGCATCTAAAAGTGATTCAATTTGACGTAGAAGCTCCAAAATGAAGCTTCAGCTGGAATTGATTTTTAAGACTAAAATTGCTTTATGCCCATGCCACCCAAACAACATTTTAAGAGCAGCAACTCATGATTGAGGCAAGTAACGCACGTTTGATGCATTTAAACGTGTATCCAAACAATGGCTTAGTTAAGAGTATAATAAATTTGGGTCGATTATGAAACTAATCTCAATTGAGTGTTTGGTTTGTAGTTTAAAGTTTTTTGCCCTCTTCAAGAGTGTGTTATACAAGGATTAAAGTGCAATTCTTTCCTATATGAATTGGATCCTTTTCTATTTTCGTTAATTTCAACCAGTGATAATCATCTATCTCCTTTTTTTAATGTTTAGATTTCACTTAACACTAGTGTGACACGAGAGAATCCATTTTCGTAGAGATATAGAACATGTAATTACCTCTTCAACACTCCATTGGTGTTTGACTTTAGAAGTTGCAAACACCAACTCACCACACTATTAGTTTGTAAATGAAAAAGGTAAGATCGATGGAAACTTTGGCTAAACAAAAGAGCATATTTTGTCTTGAAGCTTTTTCAAAAAAAATGGGGTAACTTTTTAGTGAGTGGAACTTGATATCTTTTCTTTTATGGTTGCAAGTAAAAATTCATTATCATGATTGAGAGTAAGCTGTGAGTATTACTCAAGTTTACTGCAAAAGGCGTACAAAAGCTTATTGATGGAAATCTTGTTAATTACAATTGCAGTCTCTTGGTTCAAATGGCTATAGTAGCTTGAGCTTTTAAATCATATGTTTAGAGTTCAAATCCGGATAATGAGAGTAGAGCTTTTTGGAAGGGAGTTATATATCCCTCAATCGATTCTCTATGTTATATACTCAAAATATTAGTCTTAATTATGGTTAATTATCAACCATGTAAGACAGCCTATAAATATATGTACACACACAATGATATGTTAGGCTAGACATTTGTTTTTAAATGGACCATGTCAATTTCTTTTTCAAAAACCTAATTAATTAATAGATCACCTACACCTATTATAAATCTCTAAGTTGAATTTGTGTTTTTTCATTACCTCTCCTCATATTCAACACCATTGAATTTGATGTGTGAATATATAAATAGTCGAGTACACACCCCTCACGTCCACTACTATTAAATTTAATTATTTTGTTATGTGCTATTCCGTTATCCCATTTTTAAGTAGATTGACCGCTATGCACCGTTATCTAGAATTTACTACAATGTTAACCAGTACCTCTGGGGCATTGATTAACATTGTAGTAAATGAGTCTTGTTAACTAGTGCTCCCGAGGTACTGGTTAAGGAGCCAAAAGAAGTAAAATTTTATTAAAAAGTAGTGTAATAATTAGTTGATCAAAAGTAACACTTTATATTTCCAAGACCCTAAACTATATTATACTATTTACTTTATCTAATTTTGGTCAAGTACTTTATGTTAAATCTATAGTATAAGACTTGTATTTTTTTTCCCAATATATAAGCCATGTTCCTACTCATCTTATTTCCATCCATAATTTGAGTCCATTAATGTAGGACAACTAAAGTAATTCAATTATAGTCTAAAATCTAATTAATTATCATCTTATGGCAATGCACATGCGGGGCAACTCTAATTTGGCTGCGTCTTTTGTATTTTCGTTTGAAACATGATTGCTAATAATGCAAATAATGGCAACTCTTTATCCATTAATGTTTTTCTTTCTTCTCTAAAAACCATTATATCCTCCCATGCACAACTACATTATTCAGAGACTAATATCCTAAATGATTGAGATTTATTTAAGGAGTCGACATCTCTTAATACACATTTTTCCATATTTACCGATCAAAAATCAAACTTAAAAAAAATGGTTAAGAGATGTAAATATTATCAATTGTGCATATCACTATATATAGTTTGACATTAGTGGTTTTACTTTTACTACTAGCAAGCACTTGAATGAACGAGTTGAATATTTTGAATGTAAAGAAGGGTAATGAATGAATATGAATGGAGTAAATAAGGGAAATTAGTGTAAGAAGGACTCAACGGTGGTCCAATTTGAATTTGAAAAAAGGAACAATAAATGATGCAAAGCTGGCATTGAATAATCAGTCCTGCGGGGTCAGCAGGGCATTGAAAAATAATGAACCAACAAAACAACAGAACAAGCCCCCTCTCTCTATCTATAGACATAGTACAAGAAAGAAAGAAAGAATCATCAATATAAACATTGAAAGGGAAAAGAGAAAAAAATAAGAGAAAAAGTGGTAAATTATATATCTATCTATCTGAAGGCACCGTCTGAGTTTGGTCAGAATCTGATCAGAAAAATCAAATTTTTGGCTAGCTTTGGACGTGAACAATTCTATTCTATTCATAAATTTTTCTGTCAGCTTATCACATGAATATTATGTTCATTTTTTGGGTACATAGTATTATGTTCATGTTTTTACTAAATATCATATTCAAATTTTAAAATTATGTGTTTGATTCTTATACGATTAGCATTGATTTTATAAAATTAGTTTTTTGTTGAAAATGAATTAAAGATAAATAATGGATATTTTGATGTCGTAAAAATAAAATTAACAATAAATTTTAGAAAAAAAATTATGTGTTCATGCAAAAGTTTTAAATCTCAATTTCTAGAATCAATTGACTTTGATTACTTCTCATTGATTTTTTAAGAGAGGTTTAAATCTATGGTTGAAGTTTGTTAACGTTTTACTCCCTTCGTCTTTATATGTAAGTATTTTCTCTCTCTAATAAAAGGATGCTTACAAATAAGGACGGAGAGAGTATTAGAAAACTTATATATCCTACAAATTAGAGTAATTGGCTTTTCGTATCCACGACAAACACTCAGGTCATCGCGAGAAGAAACATATTATTAATATTTTTAAGAAAAATGTTAATGTATCTAAAGATAGAATTAAAAAATAAATATTGTATTGAAAACATAAATTTTTCAACTTTTAAGATTATGAATACACAATTTTTAAGATTAAATTTATATCTCTCTGGTCACTATTATAAGCAAAAGTTAATTTTTTAGGTTCATTCAGTAAATTACGTATGTAAACTATATATAGACTACATACATAATTTATTAAATAAACCTAAAAAGTTAACTTTTGCTTATAATAATGACTGAAGAAAGAGTAGTTTTTTATCTTATGCCCTTAACACACAGATTAGCGAAACTTATTTTTAAAATCACTTTGGTTGCTCATAAAAGTGAAACCAACAACAAATGTGGTATTGGTCAAGTGGAAGTAACTTGTCTCCATAAGGAGAAGAGACTTGGAGAATTTGCATTTGAATTCTAGTGGCATCACACACAAATTAAAAACCAAGTCAAAGTTATGAACATACTTTGATTGACTTATTATAAAAAAAAGCCTATTTACATTTTACTCTTCGGTCTGAAATATAAGAATTTTTTTTAAAGAAAGTTAATCAATTTTGTTTGATTATTTTTGTTAACATTCGGGAGAGAGTAAGTTAAAATAAATTTTAAAGATAAAATCTATTTTAAGCTTGTCATACCAAAATCAATATTTATAATCGTAAAATAACTTCTAAGAATTTTTTTATTAAAATTTTTAATGTTGAAAAAACTATTTATTACATAAAACTTAACATTAAAAAATTTCATTATGCCGTGTGATTTTGCCTCTCTTTTATTCTCTTATTCCAAGTCCAATTTTTTTTATTATAGTGTGCAAATCTAGTGGCACATTGGTGGGATGGGTAAATTTTCTCTTTCTGCGTATTTTCCTATAGCTTGCGTGAGGAATTGCACTTTGACATTGATGACAAAACTTTGTCTCAATTGATTCCTTAATTTTGTCTTTGTTCATTTTAGTTTTCTTTGCTTTACTCTTTCTTCCTTTCAAATTGCTTTGCTTGGATGGTTTTGATTATTCTCATTTCTGACCCCTTTTTGACATATTTAGTTTCTTTCTTGCCTTTACAGGAGTCTTCACAATTTTCAACTCGTTTACTATTAGGGACAATTCTACTTTTGGCTGCATCTGTATCCTAAGTTAACTACTTGACTTACATTAGACATATAGTTAGAAGATAAACATGCATTAGCTATTTAAATATAAGTCTTGCTAATAAGTGTTTTAAGAGTATTATTTAAATAACTCATAAAAAGAAAGTTTGTTTTAAAAATACAAGTTAAAAATATATAAAATCCATACTTACACGATTTTCATCGTAAAAGTTTACTTAAGAGCATTTATTAGCCTTTTTTCAAATATTCTAGAATTACTTTTAATATGTTTGAGGTTGTACATTTTACTTCATACGTTTCAAAATATAAGTTATTTTGCAAAAATAAATTGAACTCAACTATAAGTTGTTTTACTACAAAAATGAAAGACAAATTATAATTGTTTTTTACCATTAATTTCAAATAAGGACAAGTTTAATATTCTATATATAAACAAGTCATTCAAACACATGATATGCCTAAAATTGGGATTCAAAGACCAGATGTCCGTCAATGTAGCTATGTTGAAAAAACAAGGTTGGAAATTTCAAACAAATACTCAAAGCTTGGCTTCCCGTCTAATTAAAGCCATATATTTTTCTAATGGTGGTTTTTTATTTGTTTGTTAAAACTAGGACATATCCCAAACTATGAGTGGAGGAGCATTTTTAGTGTCGAGATTGTTGTACGATGACGGACTCGTTGGTGTATTAGTTCCGGCGACAACATTTGTTTTGTTAGGTGGTGAAACTAAAGTGGAAATGTTGGAAACTCACAATGGTTTGGAGTTTATTTAAGAGCATTTTGATAAAGTTTGTATGTTACAAGACAAAATACATAATAAATTTACATGTCTTGAAACTTGACGGAGAAAACTCAACTTACATGGGATCTTCCACTAGTAAAACTAGCAGAAAACAACCAACATTGGCACCAAAGTGGCTTGACTATGAAGATCTTGTCTGTTATACTCTAATTGAGAGCAAGGAAATATTCAAGAGTACAAATGACGTTTCGAGGTCGAAGAAGGTATGGTACGACTTGTGACATTACATAAGAATCCAAGGGTAATTGACGACAAGAGGATCTGCAAAAGGACAAAAATGATTACTCTGGTAGATAAAGAGATTATGGTGAAACTCGTGAAGCCATCTAAAAATTCTAGGGTAGTTTGATTCAAGATGAAGGAATGCATTCTCAGGGTTGAAAAGGCAAGGATGAAGCTTGTAGGAGTATAAAATGTAGATAAAAACATGTGGACCTGCATGTAAAAGGGTAATTGTTTTGAGATACATTAAACATTCATGATCATCTTGGAGAGTTGGAGGTAATAACACTCATTGATCAACTTGCGAGGCAGAGGTAATAACCCTCTTTGATAAACTTTGAGAGGTGGGGTTAAGAATACTCGAGATGGAGAAAACAACAAGATTATTGGTGGTTAAGTTGGTATCATTGTCGATTTAAAGGTAAGGTGGATAATTGTTGTGAGTACTTTCAAATTGCATTTGTGCATGTTCATAAGTTGGACATTGGATGTCCCTTGTTCGAACTGCGAGGCACCTAGCAAGGCATATTTCTAAAGCAATCTTAAAACCTGACCTCAATGCGAGGCACCTTTGGTAATGGCTCTTTGACCACGAGGAGGGTGGTGCAGGGTGCCAGGCGCCTAAACCAATTTTGAAGCTCATATTTAAGTCTTTGTGCATGGTTTTCGAGTATAGTTGGTGTAACTTGGAGAAATCTTATGAGATCAAAAGAGGAATTTTTTATGGGTTAAAAGTTGAGTGATTTTAGGTTAGATTTTTGGATTGGGAAATACATTCAAACACCTTAAATAATGAGATCTCGTTATAGAGGGTCTAAGCCATCTCTCTTGATTTCTGTTAGGATCTTCTTTTGAGTTGAGAGTTGAGAAAAATAGTATAAATTAGGGATTGCTCTTGGAGAGCTCTTGAAGCTAAATTGTTTTAAATTATTTGTATCTCTTATAAAGACTCATGAATAGTGCATCAAAGAGCTTAACTCTTTCCAACATGTAGGCTAATTTTTAGGCTAAACGGTAACCAAATCTTGATGTTGCTTGGACTATTTGGTTATTAGCTTTCTGTGATACTTGATCCATATATCATTGTTATTGGTATGGTTTAAATTTAGATTTACAACAAATTATTTTTGTTATTTCCTGAAATCAATTATCTCCAACTAGCATTTTATCTTCTCTCTATCCCAATGGCTCGTTTTAAGATATTTTTTTTCTCCTTGTTAACATATTTAATCAACACAACATTTCAAAAATATATATAAAAAATATTTCCACTAAATAAACGGGTTCTACATATCCTATCACACACCTTTATGTAGATAGAGGTTACAAATTATGTTGGGGAGTTAGCGGGCACCTAGAGTAACCAGAGACCAATTATCTATAACCACTAATGGGGACATTATATCCCACTTAAAATCTTAAGTATTTGTTATATGGTTTGTCTCTCTTGTATATGTACAACATTTAGTGTATTTGGTGTGACTAAAATTACTCATATTTGAGCTCGACATACATAATCTCATACTTGTGCATCTCTGTCAAGTGTGAGTCCGCCATGTCTTATATTTGATACATCATCTATTAAGTTGAACCAAGACTTTGATACCATTTGTTGGAGAGTCTGAGTAACATCAAAAACACAACAAACTCATGAAAACCAAGAGATCGGAAAATTGCATGAGTCTCTCACATTTTATATTTGCATCGCCATTACAACCAACAAAACACATCACCTAACTACATTACTGGAAAACTTTGGAAACCATGTCACAACCCAACAAATTATACCATATATTTTAAGAACTTAGTTATCCACCAATCATTCCATACCATTTTTGTTAAGTAGACACCTTTTTGAGATACCACAATTCCCAATTTCAGTACATCATGAGAGAACATAATTTCTTATCCACGCTAAAAGTTTCACAAATACAATCACACTTAGACTTTAGACTTCACTATTTTACTTCAAACACTTCATCTCTTTTAGGAAAAGATAAGGTGCCAAGAATATATGCTTCATGTTTCACTAAATTTAACAACACAATTTGAGCAAACAAAACAAAGAATAAATGAGAATAATATGTCTCAAAATTGCATGTGAATCATCCTACCTAATATAAATGGCTATATATATTATATGAACACTATGATATTTAATTAAACACCGACCACGTGTACATTTCACATGCTTCAGATCTGGTTATTCGATTTTTCTTGGCCCAATTGGAATTTTCTTGGCCCACTTAAGGAAACTTTAACCACCATTGCTAATTAAAATAAGTGAGTTATGTATTTGATATATAAAAAAGATAAGCTAGCATATTGTAAGTATTTATGGAAAATTGATAAAAATAAATAGCACCTTTCTTTCTGTAGTCAAAAGAGGCACTTATAGAAAGAAAGCCATCGTTTTCAATTCCATTATCCATTCTGTGTGTGAATGAAGCCAAGGGAACATTCAATCATAAGGGTTGTTTGTGGAGGACACTATGATTGCCAAAGAGACTGGGTGTAACTAGCTAGGAAAATATTAATGTGTAGTGGTGTGTTAACTAACAAAGAGACCCTAATTGTTCAATTTAATAATTTAATTAATTATATTTCATGTTCATACCAAACAAACCACTTGATTGAATTATATCTTGTTCAGTAAATACAACTCAGTTGATAGTTGCAGGAGTTGAGGTTCAAACTCTAAATTCTCTATTTCTTTATATTTAAAATGTGAAAACTACAACCACCAAATTACTTGACTAAAAATAATTATATCCCCAAGTCTCACTGTAGGTATTACATTTGAAAATATTTCTCCGATTTTTCTAACTTATTTGTCATTTTAAAATACTAACTAGATTTATTACTTTCGTGAATGATATCATCATTTAATTAAAAATATATCACCTATTCTAAGTGATATGAAGTTTTTAGTCTTAACACATTAGTTTACCATAGCACGTGATTAATTAGTGTAGCTAATCATTTTATTAAGTATGCACTATCTTAAAATTACATTTGTAATGAAACAAATAAAGTAATTGATTTCTCAAAAAGTAAAGTAATTGATAACCACTAGCCAATTTTTTTATTTGTTTTGTTGAAGAAGAACCACTAGCCAATTTTATGAATCAGTTATGTATGCACCCGTTCATACAAAAAAAAAATGTCATTTAAGGTGTATACACGTAAATTATAAATATCAATTTAAGATTTGTACACGTGACCATAAAAATAATTTTTATTTGATTGACTCAAATAACTCTTCCAAACTATCCATGTAATTAAACATTGTATAAGTAAATTAATTTTTTTTTTTGGCTACATATAAGTAAATTAAATTATGGATACGTATATAAAAGGTTACTTATAAAGAAAAAATTGGATGTAATTAATTATCTTAAACATACAAAGTATAAGTAATTAATTATCATTTGTAAAAAAAAAGTAATTAATTATCAAAAGTCAAAACACTAAATTAATCTTATTATTTTCCATCATATATATGGTTTTTTTTATTTTTATTTTTT
>Ga0209282_1002602_pt1 | contig 10485 bp, 8 predicted proteins | sample Mtrugardesep15_FD_187529 | JGI IMG/M metagenome (GOLD analysis project Ga0209282, IMG submission 187529) | Root nodule microbial communities of legume samples collected from California, USA - M. trunc garden sep15 (SPAdes) (version 2) | ecosystem: Host-associated > Plants > Roots > Nodule...
CAGATAAAGTTAGAAGCAGAGTTTTTGTTTAGAGATTAATCCATATATGGCTGCTATCCTTTTTTTGTTGTTTTACAAAACACCACTTTTCTCCTCCTTTTCAGTTTTGTCATTTGTGGGTGTATTGACTGCGATCCCTCTTTTTAAAGTTCTTAGTGCGATGAATATTATTATTACTAACACGGCAATCCATGGAAACAAAATCAAGAAAATCAACAAACTTCGGATTCCCATAAAATCTTGGCAATATAAAACTAATGAACAAAGGAAACATAAAAAATATCTCTTTAGATCCTCTCTTTCCGATCGATCACTCTCTCATCCTCCCTCGTTCAAGAATATTTGTTTGTCTCTTTCTTAATCGTTTTCCTTACATTTTCGCTTTCTTGATTTTCTCTCCAAAATTTAGAAAGAGATAGACACAAATTGTGGAAGCTTACAAACAAATATTCTTGAATGAGGGAGGAGAAAGAGAGACAAACAAATATTCTTCAAAGCGTATAAAAAGTATGAAGTTTATCTTTCTTTTCTTAAGAAGGAAGTTTATCTTATAATTTTGCACTTTATATTAAATAATAAATACATAATTTTATAAAAATAATTGTTGTTTTCAATAAAAAAAAAAGATCTTTTTTTTAGTTGTCTTAATCTCTGCAATATTAAAGAGACCCAAAAAATTATTTGGTTAGGTTATCGGATAAACCATCAATTTAGTCCTTAGTCATGAACCATCAACTTTTCACGAATTTAGTCATTAAACTATAAAAATATGCTAAATATTCTTTAAACAATATAAAATTCATTAATTTAGTCCATGATATTGAGATTTTGAGGGTCAAATTGATGGATTTTCAAAGACTTTAAAGACTAAATTGACAAATTATGTATAATTTAGGGATATTTTTAGTATATTTTTATAGTTTATGAACTAAATTGAAGAGAAAGCGATAGTTTATGGAATAAATTTATGGTTTATTCTTAGGATATATATACAACTTTATGAAATGTTTAGTCTTGCTTGAGTTTCAAAACAAATGTTGGTCAATTTCAGTTAGAGAAGTACATATATGCTACAGTCAATTTCAATTTTAATATAATTAATATTTCTTATTTATTTTACAACTTCAGTATCATTTAAGTAAAATAAAAAGTTGTTAGCCATAAATATCAACTAATCATGTAGTTCTTAAAAAAAATCAACTAATCGTATATTTTTTTGTGGTTAAAATACAAATCACAGTGTAATTGCGGAATAGATTAAAAGTAGAATTCAAATTAAATAACATTTTAAAACAAAAAGGACTTGATGATAAAAATCTCCAAGATAAAATATATCGAAAATAAATAAATTCAAACACACCGGAATTGGGTAAAAACAAACACAGAGGATTATGTTCATATATTTATCATACCAAGTTCTTGCATGATCCGACCTTAGCTCAGTTGGTAGAGCGGAGGACTGTAGTTGTTAAAACATGCTGTCATCCTTAGGTCGCTGGTTCGAATCCGGCAGGTCGGACATTTTCTTTCCCTTGGTATATTTTTTTAGACATTATTAAAATTTATTCGAAATAGTGATAAATCAACAAAATAGTAGGCCGTTTTCTTTAATTTCAGCTTTTTACCAGGCAATAAAAAGGGTTTTAGATTTTCTTTTTTGAAAAAAAAATAACTATCATTTACCAAATTAATATTCGAAATCAAACCTATAATGCTATTAAAAAAAAAGGGAATGCAATATATCCACCTATGATGCATATGACCTTATATATTTGATGGAACAAGTTATTTTTATTAAAAGTTGGCTTATATATTTGAAAGAATTCGATATAGCTTATTTTGCTTATATTGTAAGCTATTTTGTATAAGTCATATAATAATCTATTAAACAGATGGATATTTTAATAATTAGAATCATTTATTTGCGAGGCTTGAATAATATCACTTTCGGAATGCACATATGACTTAAATGGGCAAATAAGTAGATCGATGTTGCTTCCCTCAAAAAAAAAAAAGTAGATTGATGTTGCTAAAGCATTAGTAAAAGTTTTATAAAATATTTGAAATGTATAGATATATTAGATTTGCAAATGAGGTTGTCAATGCTTAATCAACCGTGAATGAAGTAGAGATTGAAAGTGTCTTTTTCATTGATTTTGTTATGCACACCCCACATAAGTTTTGAGAATTTTTCATATCTTGGGATTTATGAATTTTTGGATATGTGAAGAAGATAAATAGGAAATCAAAATGCTTTCGATGTTGAAAGGCAAAATGTTCCATGAAGTTTGTAAATGGTAGGTGAAACGCTCAACGAAATTAGTAACGTATAAACAAAATTTGTTTCATATGATGTCAACATGAACAAGTAAATTCGTTATTTCGTGAATCATGAATTTCAGGCACTCACAATTTTGGGACCCATTTAGGTTCTTTACTCCAAAAAATTACTACAATTTCTCATCCTTTCCCCATTAAATAAGGTATTATATCGGAAGCACGTTTTCAATAGTGTATTTCATCTGAAAATATACTGCCGTACAAATTTGAGCATATAAGGGGTGCGATTAGCAATCATTAACAAAAGATGGGCCTTTTTCTTTTTTATTAAAGCCCAAACCCGTTTTGGATCCATAAATTTAAACCCTAATCTCTTGCCTCGAACTCTTCGTTTCGTTCTCTCGATTTCGTAGGGATCTTGTTCCAGCTTCGGCTTCACTTTCGCGGCGATTGGTGCTCAAGCTGTAATCTTTCTGGTATGGCGTGCATCAAATTATTTTTGATTTGTTGAATTTGAATTCGTTTCATGCCTCTATTGAATTTTGAATGTTCCCGTTTTAAATTAGGGTTTTGAGGTAAAATATTTCTCATTTCCATCGGCGAGCTTCAAATTTGAATTTTTTTTACAATTCGCAACTTGGGTTTTGCTTGACCCACCTTGTTTGCTATTGGGTGCAATTCTGAAGACTCTGCTTAGTAATCACGTTAGAATTTTGAAATTTTATTGTTCCGTGCATCTTAGTTATTATTGGAAGATAATCTCCAATTTAGGTGACTTGGTGTTTTAAGTTTGTGTATTTCACTGAGTGAAATCTGCATACGAGGTTGAAGAACCTGGTAAATGGTTAATGGTTCTAGTCAAGGATTTGTGAATTGTAAAAGGGTAATTCAGATTGTGAGGTGAGGGTATAGAAATGTCGTACCAGTACATATCCGGGACAATAAGTAGCTAAAACAAGTGTGTGTAAAATCAATAAGGGCTAATGTTTACACTTGAGGCGCTAGCTCAGCGGTAAGAGCTTAGCCTTGTAAACATCGGGGATGGTTGTAAAATGGCCTTTAGTGCTAGTTTAATTAATAAAAAAGGGGGTAATGTTGAGAATTTTTGCCAAGGTTGATTTGTCAAAGCGGTTAAAAGAGAGATGAGTAAGGTAACTTCTTGAGTATATGTTGATCATAATTTGATCTCATGACACAAATGCTTTCTTTATGATAGATGACAAGCGCTTGGACAAATTTGAGCTTTGCAATCAAACATAGGGAATATAGAGTGGGAGTGGGAGAATCGGGGTGGAGTTGTGGTTATTTTTTTAAATAATTGGAGATTCTTCCTCGCTCTCAGAAGGATTATGCTTGCTAGTTTCCTGGAAAGGATGAGGAGAGCAAATTTATTTTCAATATTGTTATAGCTTTGGAGCATCTTTGGAGCAAATGAGCAATGGAGCTTGTGGAGCACGGCTCTCTTCAAGGATTGCTCTCTTGGTTTGCTTCATAGTTTTGGTTTTATTTACTTTTGTTTGTGTAATCATTAGAATAATGATGATAGTTAGACGTTTCAGGTTTAGGAGTGGCTTCAGACAGTAATTGATTTCTACTTGCTGATGAGCTTCCATTTTTTTGTAGAACTGTACAATTTCTCCAATCAAATATGAGTAGTCGCTTTTCTCGCACAATCTATGTTGGCAACCTGCCCGCTGATATAAGAGAATCAGAAATTGAAGATCTGTTCTACAAGGTTTGATCGGTGTACTTTTCTTGTTTTCCATGTTATGGTGCTTTCAGTTCATGATATTTTGTGTTTTGTTCAATTTGTTTTTTGGCTACTGAATTTTTCTATATCCTCCTATTATCTGGAACCTACCTTTACACCATTGGGAGTTTTCAACTGAAAATTTCTTTTACTCAAACCTGCATTTCTACTTCTCTATTTAATTTTTGTTTAATTACTGGAAATCAATTACAATTATGTTAACTGTTTAGTAAATGTCATTAAACATGATTCAATTCAGATGATTGCAGTTAATGGGAAAAGGTTTTGGTAGTTGTCTGTTGTTTTAACTGACAAGTAGATATTTGTATTACTCAATTCTTATGACTTATGAAGGATAAAGAATCATATATTCTTAACTACCCACAGCCATGTATTCTTTCTGTTGACCTCCTTTTCCTAATGAACTATATTTTGCTTAGCTTTGTTAACTTGGATTTGGATTTTACCCTTAGTTATATCTGTTGCTTGATTCTTATATTATATGTTGCTTCAACGGTCAATGTATGGGGTTGATTGTTATGTACTAACTTAGTCATGTTACAATGGTTTTCCATTATTCCCTTAACAGTATGGCCGCATAATGGAAATTGAATTGAAGGTTCCTCCTCGCCCTCCATGTTATTGTTTTGTTGAGGTATTTGTATTTACTCTCTTCTATACTTCTGTCTTTGGCGATGCTCTTTACCCTTTTTCTCACTACTACATTACTTGTATTTTGGCTTGGTAGTTTGACAATGCTCGAGATGCTGAAGATGCAATTCGGGGTCGTGATGGTTACAACTTTGATGGTTGTCGATTAAGGGTAAGGGACTGTACCAACTTTTGTCTTGTGAGGTGAAAACTTTCTTCGGAATGCCTAATCTTCTCTTGTTGTAGGTGGAGCTCGCCCATGGAGGCAGAGGGCCATCATCAAGTGACCGACGTGGGTATGGTGGTGGTGGCGGCGGCGGCGGCAGAGGCGGCGGCGGTGACGGTGCTGGTGGGGGCCGTTTTGGTGTCTCTCGCCATTCTGAATTTCGAGGTGTGTCTATTCTGGGATTCCTTTTTCGATTTAAAAAAATGATGGGGAACATATGCTGAATGGTATTTTGTAACCAAATAAAAAACGTGGAATTGCATTTTTATTTTTCATTTAGGCTGTTCACCCATTACGCTCCGACTAATATTATGTTTATCATTCTTTAAGTAAGAATAAAAAATTTCTGTCAAAAAAGGAATTTAAGTTTCCTTGATTCTTGGCATTCTAAGATTTTTCATGCTGAGAACTCTTGAACCATTTTCTATGACTCTTATCTGCATGTTTATGAATTCAAAATTTTCAATAACGGTTACTGTAATTGTTTTTTTGCTTTATGTGATTCATAAATTACAAGTGATGTTTGTTCTACTTTTATGCATATTTTTGCTAATCAGCAATAATTATTGAAGATATTTTTGTTTTCCAACTTTTTTCGTGATTTTCTTTCACCATAGTATCTTAGTCTTTTTTTTATTTACTACAGTTATTGTTCGTGGACTCCCATCTTCTGCATCCTGGCAGGATTTGAAGGTATCAAAATGTTCATACTGAAAAATAACAAATTACAGATACTCAAATCATCAGCACAGCACCTACAATTTTAATATTTGGTTTCAGGATCATATGCGAAAAGCTGGTGATGTTTGTTTTGCTGAAGTTTCCCGTGACAGTGAAGGTACGCATTGTTTTTAGTTTTTGTTTTGCAATATCTTTATCAGCTTTTTACCTTTTCTATATTTATGCTGTTGTATGGTACATGTTTTGTATTTTCTGCTCCAACTGAATGGCGTAAAAGAAACCAAGGCCTACTAAAAGATAAATAACTTGGGTTGATGACCACCTCTGTTTTGTATTAAATTAATTTATTAATATTTTTATGGCTTGAGGCTCCCCTCAAATGAAAATTACAATTGATATGGAAAGAGTTACATGATCAGCCCCATAGCCGGTCAGTCTGCCATTAGTGACCAATGACCATGGTAGTAAACATCGCTTGTGCGTCTGACATGTAGACCTTTTCTTCTCAATTGTTTCAGTGCAAGCTCTCGTTTTAGTTTAGGGACTAAGTCTGCAGGGTACCAGAATAAGACTGTGATATCAGATGGCTGTTTCTAGCTTTCTATTTTCTGGAGTATTGTCCTTTTGCATTATATTTTTGTGCTTGCAATATAGTTATCATTTCTTCCTCTCATACTTCTCTTTTCTGCTCAGGGACTTTTGGCCTTGTTGATTACACTAATTATGATGACATGAAATATGCTGTAAGTGTTTCATTTTGATGAGTTATTCCCAGATTTATACGATATTCCCCTTCCATATGTTTTCTAACATATTTTCTTTTTCACAGATTCGGAAACTGGATGACACTGAGTTTAGAAATCCTTGGGCGAGATCATACATTCGGGTAACTAGATCTGCAATAACGTTTATAAAATTTATTCATTTATCGTCTCTGAGAGGGTTAAATCTACAGTAGTATTTTAAGATGTGATAGTTTTTTTTTTTAATAACTTTAAGATGTGATCCTTGCCGCAGATCTTACAAACTTTTGCATGTTTAATGATCTTGCCCCGTTATTTGTCTTGTCTTTGTTTCTTCTTCTATAAAATGAAGTTGCATGTGTCACTTGATGTTTGAGTGCAGGACTAGTTCACTGGTTGTATGAGAAGTATTTTCTGGAGAATTATACTTAATTAAATGTATTATCTTGCAGGTGAGGAAGTATGAGAGCAGTCGTTCAAGGAGCCGCAGCAGAAGCCCCAGCAGGAGCAGAAGTCCGAAAAGGGCCAGAAGGTATTGTGACTTTCTGATGTTGGCTTGTGCTACATTGTCATGCCTTTTAGACATACTTATAATGGTAAATTGTGTTATTTCATTCTGCAGTAGATCTTTGGAGCGATCTGTGTCTAGGTCACGGTCTATTTCCAGATCCAGATCCAGATCAGCATCACCAGTCAAGCCTTCCAGGTATATAAAGTTATTACACATGGTTTATTTTTCAAGTTTGTGCAAATCCACCAATTTTATGCACTTGAATTGTTTATCCAATTACAGGCCAAGATCACCATCACGTTCAGCGTCTCCTCCGCGATCACCACGCCAGGTATTTAAAGCTGATTATATGATTCAGAATTTTAACGAGGTTTTTTTTTCTTGATAATAATAAAGAATGGTACATATGATAAAATTGAAAGCATTTCCGTTAAATCAATATATATTAAAGGAATTAACCTGTATTTGACATTTTCCTTCTCAATCAAGTTCTCACTTTAGAGCCAATATTACAGAAAGTATGAAGAATTGAAATTTTGGATGTTATACATGAACATCTGGGTGATAAATTTATTTCCTTATTTTGTTTTTTTGCCAGAATAGAGTAGTAATTTACACAAGTTTTAGGCTACGTTTGGCTATTTCTTTTGCATATTTGTTATAGAAATTTGTGATGTCCGTCCTAATGAAGCATGAACTTTTTTTTGTTGCAGGTTCTGTCTGGTAGCGGTTGATTTGCTGACAAATGCAGGCAGATCTCTGAGGCTCCTGCATTATTCTGGGATATTGGAATTATGTTTGAGTTGATTTGAATTATTTAATGGATAATTACTGTACCAGAGTTGTTTTATTGGTTTTTATCAGTTTGGTTACTCTGTAGGGCTTAAACTAGACTAGACTTGCTGCTACCATTTTGGTCTTGTTTTTCTATTAAACATGAATGTTGGATATTTAACTGGCTATTGTCCTTTTCAACACAAGGTACTTATAAATACTAATAACCGATTGTTGAGTAGTTGGTAAGTAATGTAATATCAAGATGGGCGCAACTTATGTCTACGACAGAATAATTAATTACTCCATATGTTCTCATGGTTTGAATTTGAAAAAAAAGGTATTTTTTACCAAAGGACAATATTTTTAGCTCTTTGGCTAAAATTGGATTTGAACTTTGCGATTCGACTGAACCTTTTGCCAGTTGCTAGTTCTAATGTGTGTGTTGCTGTAAATATGCTTTGTATTGTGTTGAGTTTTAATGGGTTGCTCTAAACAGGTTTGGAGTTTGACTAGGTTGGTTATAGTGATTTTGCCAAAATTTCACTTTTGTTTATTTTTTAAATTGCGGTATTGTGTATTTTTTTGATGTTATAATTTCAAAATGATCAATCACCTTGTCCTCAATAAGATGAAAATCATAGTTTGATACAAATTTAGGTTGTAATGCGTGGTTATTGTATTGTCTTGGCTCGGCACTTGCTCACATTCGAATTTGCGACTTTTTTAGGTGGTGTTTGTAATGTCGTTTATAAACTAAACAATTAATATCACACAGTACTAAAAAAATGAGTGATGGATAACAATGGTTTGTGAAGCACCTTTTTTCAACAAACCAAAGACCGGGAAGGGAAAGGACACTCTCTTTTCAATAATCTCTTCAACACTCATTTTTTTGTTGGTTTCCATTTCCAAAATGTGAAATCCACCATGATTTAAATCAATCAAAAAGTGATATTAACAGTGTGTAAAAAAGAGTGTTACTAACACTGTTTAACCAAACATATCCAAAGCATAAGAAATTATTAATGAATGTCAATTTACAGATCACATAGTAAATGATCAAGATAAGAAATTATAAATCTTAAAAATCTTTTTAACGGTGGTAAACGACAATTAACTATCCTTCCAATCTATTCTCAGATAATTTACAAACCTACGCAATAATTAAACCTTAAAAAACTTTAAGCAGTGGTAAATGACAACGAGCTATCCTACCAACAAATGAGTAAATAGGCAATTACTCCCTTGAAATTGTAAGTTTCGTTAATTACACTCTTAAAATTAACAAAACTTCAATTATCCCCCTGAAATTGCACAACGTTAATCAATTTACCCCTTCGTCAAGTTCTTCTGTTAGTCAACATGACGTTTTGCAAATATCCCCCCTGAAGTTTTACACTTATGTGCAAAATGCCCCCCGAACTTGAAAATAAGCATCATACATCCTTTTTAATGTAATTGTTCACAAATTAGACAAATAACTGGAATATGGGAAATTGAAAATGAAAAAAAAAACAATTGTTTCAGTTTTTCAAATCACAAATAAATTTAATACACCAAAGTAAGTATCCTTTGTTTTGGTTTTTTCTTTCCAACCGATTGTGTGTCAACTCAAAACAGTACCTTCAGATTATGGTAAACATTTCTGGATTCATGAGTATGCACCAAGCATTGCTCATTTGTCAACATAGCTAGCTAAAGCATTAGTCACACCAAACTGAGATATATACTATTAATGCAATAATGCATCCAGTGGTGTTATTTAACATAGGTTTTAGCTAATTTGACTTACTAAGAAAGAACATTTGCAAGAGTTATGATTATTGATCAATTATGTTCACCAACGTCTATCACATTTCTCTTTCATTACTGTTTTTTGATTATTTAATAGTTGTTCTTCCCTACTGTTTTTCAATTATTTATCAGTTGTTTTCATGTAGAAATGCAACAAAAAATGTCTTTCTATAATAAAAACAAAACAAATTCTAGAAAATGTGGTTTTAAGAGTTTGTTTACTACTGTGATTTGTGAGAAACATATATGGATGATAGATTAGATTGAGGAAACTGAAGAGGAAAAGGATATCATAGCATCTACACTCAGAATTCCTAACTCTTTTTTGCTTTGCAGCATTTGCAAAATAGAAAGGATGTATGATGCTTGTTGACTAACATAATAATTTGACGGTGGGGGTAAATTGATTAACGTTGTACAATTTCAGGGGATAATTGAAGTTTTCTTAATTTCAGGTGGGTAATTGACGAAATTTACAATTTCGGAGATAATTTCGGGGGTAATTGCCTATTTATTCTCCAACAAATATTTTCTTACATTTCTTTTACAATTTACAATGTCACTAATACTTAATTTTGAATATTTCATTGCCGTTTTAGGACTTTGGAAGATGAAATAAATTTTTAAATAATTATTATTTAATCGCCTTTGAAAGTCTATCGAAAACAATATTTTACTTTTATTGCTTCATAGCACATAGCACAAGAAAAAAAAAACTAGTAGCAAGTGTATTCAAAGACGTCATAAACAATGAACAAAACTCACGAGGTTAACGGAAAAATTCATGCTGCAGATTAAATTCTGACTTGAAGATTTTAAAATAAATTGAGGAGCTTGCACCCCGTTTAAGTGGTTAGCTTTTCTATTCTTGAAATTCTGATTTCTGAATCTGAATCATGTCAATAAATAAAAAACTTAAAAAGTGATTGGGAATAGACTATCCTGTGTGTTTTCCGTAGCTCCAATAAATATTGTATTAAATTTAAATAATCATAGATGCTTCACACCTTTAGTAAGAAATGTTTTTTTTTTTTGACAAATAGTAAGAAATGTTTTTTTTGTTTTTTTTTTT
>Ga0209282_1002605_pt1 | contig 10480 bp, 12 predicted proteins | sample Mtrugardesep15_FD_187529 | JGI IMG/M metagenome (GOLD analysis project Ga0209282, IMG submission 187529) | Root nodule microbial communities of legume samples collected from California, USA - M. trunc garden sep15 (SPAdes) (version 2) | ecosystem: Host-associated > Plants > Roots > Nodule...
CCCATAAATATGTAAAAAAACATAAACTCTTACCACACACAAGGCCATAGAAGAAGCCATGTTCCAATTGGTTTATCCAGCCGAGCAAGCCGAGCATAGGGCTGAACCAACCTAGGCAAGTACAAGTCAACCCAAGAGATGTCCCCTCCACTACTCACATTGCTGCTACTCTGATTCTTGTTTTCCTTATCTTGTCCTAATCTCGAAGGTGACGTAGAGATGTGCACAACAAGTTGGAAATTTGAGAGTGACCCAACAGTTTTACAAAATTCAAGATTATAAATCCCAAATTGGGATGGCTTGAATGGACCGACTGAAACATTAGGACTCGGATATCGATCTACACATTGTTGAGAGGAAATCAAGGGGTTGAAGATTGAAGGGGTGACGCCAGAAGAAAGGAGACTAGGCTTGAGAAATCTCCGCGAAGCGCGAGAAATCAAAGCCGACGCCATTCTCTTAAACACAACAAGTACCAATTACAATCAAACCCTTAACAACTAGAATTTTATAAATTGGTTCGTAAGACCCAGCTCAATTGGGAAATGCCGATATTGCCAGGCTGGACACCTTCACTTGGGTTCCAACCCGGGACCTCGCAATCTGTGAGTTTCAGGTGGTGATTGCCACTTTGTCTATGGACTAAAAAAAAGAAATTTTGAAATTAAGCCACTGCAACAAAACTAACAGAATTTGTTTTAACAAACCAAAACATAGTTCATTATCAGAATTTTTCACATTAAGATCAGACCCTCAATTCTGCTGTGCGAACAAAAAACCCCATCGAATGGAAATGAATGAAACAATATGGGGAATGTTTGATTTCTAGGGTTGAAAATCGAATTCAATACATTGAGTTGAATGAAATGATAATTTTAAAGAAAACAACCAAACAAACCTGAATTTCTGAAGTGAAGGGAATCAAATAAGAGTGAGTGAGTGAGTGAGCGTGTAAAATAAAATTGTGTTTTTAATTTCTCAGCTTCTGTTTTGTTTTGTTTCCCGCGAACTCGTGGCTTTCATCTATCTTGAGTTCATTGATGCAATTTTGATTAAGAGTTTCAAAGTGAAAATAATAATATTTTGATGATATTGTCAATTTTAGTTGAGAAATTTTATGGTTTGTGCCTCTGTTATCGTTGTATCAATTTTTGTTTTATAGGATCCATTTGTTAACAATTTTCTATATTTTATGCAAGTTTTAACTTTGTATTTGTGTATTCCTTTATACAATGTAAATTAATTTTAGGCTTAATTGCATTTTTGGACCTCTATCTTTTCAAAAGTTGCGGTTATGGACCTCTAACTAATTTAAATACAAAACATACCCTTATGTTTTGATTATTTGGCAGTTTTGGACCCCCACCTCATTGTTGACTTGATCGTTGCTGATGTGGCACCTCACTAATGGGATGTGGGTGCCACGTCAGCAACGACCAAGTCAACAATGGGGTGGGGGTCCAAAACTGCCAAAGAATCAAAACATAAGGGTCTGTTTTATATTTAAATTAGTTAGGGATCCATAACCGCAACTTTTGAAAAGATAGGGGTCCAAAAATGCAATTAAGCCTTAATTTTAATCCAATGTTTTCATTTATTTTATTTATAAATAAATAAAAGGTAATCATCTAAATGAGTCGAGTTCAAGGCAAAAATAATATTTGTATCTAACTCAAACTGAATTACGAGTCGAACTGATGCGAGTTTGACTCGACTCATTTCCAACACTAATGTTTTATTTCTTGAACTCATTCCATTTTACCCGTTTTCCTCTGATCCTCATATTCCTATTGGATCTAAACTTAACCATGTTGAGCCTTTTGGCCTTTATGATGTTGTTTCTAGTTATTGTAATTTTTAGAATTGCAGGGCTTATACTACTGTTACTCTAGATATAAACATCCCTCACGTCCCCATTGGCTGCTCAACATCCCTCACGATCATAAGCTCCATCACTATCAAAAATATTTTTTTGTTTCTCAATTTTTTATTTCTCAAAACAAAAACAAAAAAATATCTCGAAACTATATGGAACTAGATACACATTATAAAGATAAATTAAAACTAGTTAATTATACATTAGGGGTGTGTCTACTTCAATATAATTTTTTACTTTGATTTATGTGATACAAGGACGAAAGATCGAGAAGATTGGGTTGATGGCCTTGGAGCCAAAGTTAGTTGCAACGTCTCTTAAAATGCATCTTAATAATATTTCGGAGAAAGAAAAGGAGCAGGTTTTCACTTTATCATACTTACTTACTCCATCGTTTCTCAATTATTATCACTATACTACCAACTAAAACCAAAATTATCATTGTCTTACAATAATTGATAATACATATTAACGTTGGTTGGGGGTTAAGGACACTTGAACTTTTGAGGATGGACCATTAATTTATCAGCAATCTTCTCAAACCAATAAGTGCCTTTTGCTTCAAAAATAATAATTTTAAAAAAAAAAATTGTCTAATCTATTTTATCATTTAACAAATTACCTTTGTATTTAGATATTTTTGCTAAATTTCCAATAAAAAATGGATGAGGAGTGATATATTACGATCCGATCCCATCATACGAGAATGCAGTTGTGGCAAACATGTGTAATGTTGCTTTTGCGGTAACATGGAATTGTCAATTTTCATTTGTATTAGTATATAACAAGATTCTCCTCTCTAGCAATGACTGGTGCAAGCTAAGCCCAGGCAGAAATAAACATCATATAAAGTGTAAATTGAAAATAGAGAAATAAAAGACACTAAAATAAGCATGAGAGACAAGTAGCAAAATGATTAGGGTCCTTTTCATTCATGTTTTTGTTGTATATTTTCTACTTTATTTGTTATTTTAAAATATAAAAATATAAAAATAAAAATACCACTTCACTTCTTTAAAAACATTCAAACAAACGTGTTTGTTTAGCATTGTCATCTAGTATCTCATTAGAACTCTTTATTTTACTATGTTAGTCCATTTTTGTGTTTTTTTAGCTGTATCTCGAAATTAATGATATTTTTCAAAGAAAAATATATATTGAAACGAATGATATGGAGTGGTGAAGGGTAGAGATCCTTATTGAAAATATCAACATAAAACTAGTTTACACAAATTAAGCACATATTGAAACTCAAACTTACTATTTAGAGTTCATACTTACTATAAAATGATTTTGTAGAATAAGATCTTGTCACTATTACTCAATATTATAAGACTACATTATACTAAATCCAAATTATAACGCTAAAATGATACCAAAGCTTATCCTATACTCATGAAACCGCCCATTATCAAGTCTCTTTTATCTTATTCTCATGAAATTGCCCATTATCAAGTCTCTTAAATCTTGCTCCATATTTTTCTGACAAATCGTGTGTTAAAGAGTATAAAATCAAATGTAGTTTTTGAAATGTTGGTGATGGACATATTATGTCTGCTACTGGAGTGCAACAAGGCGACCCATTAGGGCCACTCCTTTTTGCTCTTGTGTTGCACCCTCTTATTCATCAGATTATAGATAGTTGCGAGTTTCTTCTTCATGCTTGGTACCTTGATGATGGAACTCTTGTAGTGGATTCAGAGGAGGTGGCTAAAGCTCTAGACATCATTCGGGTTTTTGAGCCAAAATTGGGCCTTGAATTGAATATTCGTAAGACTGAGATCTTTTGGCCTTCATGTGATGGTAATAAGCATCGTGGGGGGTTGTTTCCTGCGGATATTGGGAGGCCGACGTTGGGGGTGAAATTGCTCGGAGGGGCTGTTAACCGAGATAAAGGTTTTATTGAGGGGTTAACCATGAAGAGAGCTTCCAGGGCTGCTGAGTTAATGCATCTTCTTCCTCGGTTACGAGATCCTCAGAGTGAGCTTCTTCTACTTCGATCGTGCATGGGTATTGCCAAACTTTTCTTTGGCTTAAGGACGTGCCAACTGATTCACATAGAGGAGGCATCTGTGTTGTTTGATAAAGAGCTATGTGAAGCGGTTGAGGACATTGTGGTTGGTGGAGGTCCTTTCCTTGGGAACCTTCAATGGAGGTTGGCTTCTTTACCTATTAGGTTTGGAGGGTGGGTTTGTACTCAACATTAGAGGCTTCCTCGTATGCTTTTGTGGCTTCTAGGGCACAGTCTTGGGCGCTACAAGACCATATTTTGAGAGACAGTGGGTTATGTGGCATGGACTCGGATTTTGATAATGCTTTAGATGGTCTTCGTGGTACGATTTCAAATTTTGATGTTAGCATTTTTACTAAAGCACAACATGTTTTGGTGAGTGCTCTTTTCAGTAAAATTGTTCAAATGGAAGTTAAGTTTGACATGACCACGAGACATAAGGCAATTTTTGGATGTTTGCAAACAGCACATGCTCGAGATTTTCTTCTAGCTATCCCGATTGATGGTTAGGTCAGCATATGTCACAAGTGGAGTATCGTACTATCCTTAGATATCGCCTTATGATTCCACTATTTCATATTGTAAGATGTGCCCTGTTTGTCGTAAGGCGTGCCTGGATACTTTTGGGGAGCATGTCGTTCATTGTAAGGAGCTTCCCGACTTTAAGTAGAGACATGACCTTGTTAGGGATGTATTTTTTGATATATTCAGACGGGCGGGAATATCAGTGAAGAAGGAGGCGCCTGTGAACTTCCTGACTGACCCACTAGATAGAAGATCAACACTCAGGCCTACGGATGTGATGGTGTATGGATGGGTAGGTGGAAAACATGCTTGTGCAGACTTGACTGGGATTTCACCACTTGTGGGATTAGGTGTCGGACCTTTTACCGTAGAACAACAGCTCTAAAAGCTGCGTCAAGCAAAGTGGCCAAACATGAGAAAACGTGTTCTGACAATCAGCATGCTTTTATACCATTTGATTTTGACACTTTCGGTTTTCTAGCACCAGAGACTGTTGACCTTCTACATAAAGTTCAAAAGGTCATGCATATCAACGTTATGTCTCCTAGGTCCATAAATGTTGTATTCACGATGATTGGTTTTGTCGTCCAAAAAGGTTTAGCGACGCAGCTTGTTGCCCGTTTGCCTTCTATTCAAGTGTAAATAATGGTTTATATATAAATAGCAAGTGAAATGTAATTTCTCGTGAAGAAAAAAAAAAGTTTCTAAAATGATTTTAAAAAGTTTTAACAAATAATGAAACCTCTCAATTAACAAACCGTTTTTACGAGGTTGAGTTCAACACAACTATACAACTATCTTAACCTCAAGCATTTTTTTTTTACAAAATCTTATACTCATACTTATTTACCATTTAACTTTTCATAAAAATAAAGTAAAACCTTTGAATTATTATATCAAACTTATTTATCATTAAACCCTTGACAAGACAATAAAAATAAATAGAGAAGAAAAAGAAAGGAAGGTTGAATTGAATCCAATCCCATCACAAGCCATGTGCAAATGGGACACACATTAGCAGCAAGTGTGGAAAACAAAGGAAGATCCTTGATCTATCTATATGATCTATGATGATGTATATAAGAAAAGAAGTAAGCAAAAAAAGTGGGCCATGACATAAAAAATAGCCATGTGAGTATCCATAAATCTATCTCAATCTCAATTTTCATGATTTTTAATTGTTTCTGACACTCCCACCTCAACAAGCATAAAACAAAACCAAAATAATCAAACATGATTCTTGATTACAAAGAACTTAGAACAAACACATTTCATAACATAACATAACCAACCAAGCTAAGCAAAACATAACAACAACCATGTGCAATAGATCTAAATAAAAAACAAACAAACACATTGCATTACACCACTTGTACTTGTTCTTGTTCTTCTTCTTCTTAGATCTTCTTCTTCTTCTTCTTGCTGTTACACTGACAGTGTAATCAACCAACCATGATGAATGGAAGGAATGGAAGAGACTCTCTTTATGGATCCATCAACCATAACAGAAGAAGCAATACCTTCAATCATCATTCCAACAACCACCATGATGATAACACTCTTGATCTCTTCTCTAACAACCGTCGTTCTCTTTCTTTACCTTCTTCAGATGACTCTTCTGATGGTACACCCCTTTTCATTTCTCATTCTTAATTTCTCCAAAAACATGTTTTTTATATGTTTTTGTTTGTCAAATGAAAAAAAAAAAATAGTAGCTTTATTTTAATTATATGGTTATTATATATTATGGATAATTGGTATTCAGTTAAGAATTTTACTTGATTGTGAAAGTTTTGTTTTTTAGGTGATGTCATTGAATTTAAGCTTTTACTAGTTTGGCTTTAGTCTATGGTTTTTGGCTGCAATTTTTGTTTTGTTTCTATTTTCTTATGATATGAAGTGATTTTGCTATTTGTGGATTTAGTTTCTGTTAAATTGGGGAGACTCTCAGTTGGAGGAGCAAAACCGGCTCGAAATGGAATTGAGGATATGTTGTCATCTGTAGAAGGAGGAAAGCATGATTATGATTGGTATGTATGCTTTATCTATACTTAATTCATCATGATCTGCTATTAGTAGATTGAATTTGGCCAAAATAAGAAAGAAGGAATGAAATAGGTGTTTGTTTTTATGTGCATTATTAGCAGTTTCCCTTAGAAAAGGTTATGCCATTTTAGATCATTCCTAGATCTGGAATTAATTGCGGATAAATATTTATGATGGAACACGTAACTATTTAACCGATTCAATTATATTTGAGCTACAATATTTACTTGTTGGGCTACTATTTGAAATGAGGAAATGCAACTCTAAATAGTTCGAGTTATAAATTATTGTGCGCGTGCACACTCACAAATGAAAATAAAATGACTATTGGTAGCTTAGTTTGTAATTATAATCACTGTTTTTATGTTGTTAGGCTTCTCACTCCCCCGGGGACCCCGGTTTTTCCATCATCAGAAAATGAACCACAATCAACCTTGGCGCCTCCAAGAAGAAGTTTGAGTAGATCAACTTCTACTGCTAAGGCCGCCTCAAGGGTATGTGCGGTCCTTTCATAGTTTATAAATATATATATCCTTTCTCTAAAGAAAAAAAGTCCATATATTTTACTGGTATCCATGCTTACATATTGGTTCTGATGAGAAAAAAGGCCATGAAAAAGTATATATGTTTGTAATTCACCAGTTAGTACCTTTGAGCTTAGTGATTACTTGGAGGAACTAATTCATTGGCATGTTGAAAATGATGTGGTAGGTGCTGTTAAGTTTAACTTCTTAATCATGTTTGTTTCAGCTTTCGGTGTCACAATCTGAGAGCAACAATCACTCCAGTAGACCAGCAAGAAGCAGTTCAGTGACTCGCTCTTCCATCTCCACGTCACACTCTCAGTACAACAACAATAACAACAACTATTCTTCAAACAGATCCTCCTCTACAAATATTCTTAACACAAGCTCAGCCTCGGTTTCATCTTACATTAGGCCATCTTCCCCGGTAACCCGCTCAACATCTTCAACAAGGCCTTCCACTCCTACATCTCGCACAACACCATCAAGGTCCTCAACACCCTCTAGAATACGTTCAGTTTCCACCAGCTCTGCTGTTGAAAAACCTAGACCAACATCACAGAGCTCAAGGCCATCGACTCCTAGTTCTAGACCCCAGGTTCCTGCAAACTTACATTCCCCATCTGCACCATCAACTCGGTCGTTGTCACGCCCTTCTACTCCCACCCGTAGGAGTTCAATACCATCTCTATCTCCTTCCTCAACAACAAGTTCTTCAATTTCAGCTGGACGTGTTTCATTGAACGGACGTAGTTCGGCGCCGTCATCGCGGCCAAGCTCACCAAGTCCACGAGTCCGGCCCCCACCACAGCCTGTTGTTCCACCCGATTTTCCCCTTGATACACCACCAAACCTCAGAACAACATTACCTGATAGGCCAGTCTCTGCAGGTAGGTCCCGTCCTGGTGCTGGCACTTTGCGGGGAAATAGTTCTGAAACTCAAGCGTCAGTTAATATGCCAAGGCGACATTCGTCTCCTATTGTCAGTAGGGGGAGATCGACAGAACCTGTCAGTAAAAGTCGTGGCTTTGGGTCTGCCAATGGCCATCATGCCGATGTTCATGAGCCTAGGAAAGTTTCACATGCTCCTGATGTAGTTTCAAGGAGATCAGTTAAGGCCCCAACCACTACAACCGACAACACTGGATTTGGGAGAAATATTTCAAAGAAGTCCTTGGATATGGCTATCAAGCACATGGTATGTATACTCTACTTTTCCAGTTCGGCAGGATTAACAGTAAAATTATTAATTAGACTCAAGTCTCAGTATTCGTCAATTTCAAATTATATACATGGTTATAGTAGAGACTTTAGATTGAAGCTTTATAGCACCAAACTACTTAAATGAACATCATTCCCCAAATGATACAGCAATCCTTGTCGTTAATGCTTTGTTTCATTATTCACCTTGTGATACTTCATGAATTAGACTGGTCTCATTATATTTTGACCATGATACTTAATATGTCTGCACTAAAGTTACACTCCCGCCATCCCTAATCTTTGGACTTGGGTTGTTTTAGGAAACCAGGATACAATTAAGCATATTTTTCCCTTTGTACTCTTACAAAAATCTAAAACATGTATTAAATGAATTTTATTTTCCTAAATAAATTAAGGATAAATTAGTCTAGACATATCTGAATTTATTGTTTCTTAACATCTCTGCCCAAACTTTAAAGGAGCTAAGATCAGGGTAACTTATGATATTAGGCTTTCATGTTTCTTGTTATGCTCTAAAAAAATTATTTATTTGGTTTCTGAAGCTTTCTTTGAGAAGATGCATGTCAAGCATGTTTGTTCTATCTCGCAAACCTAATTTACCGTGTACCTTTTTACTTAACAGGATATAAGGAATGGCTCAGGAAATCATCGTGCACTATCAAGCACTACACTCTTTCCACAGAGTATTCGAAATTCTACTCCCAAGAGCCAATCTCACCGCGCTTCAAGTACTCCACCAACATCCATCGAAACGAATGGAAACATGCTAATCAAGAACAATGGATCTCATTTTGATGTGGTAAATGGTATCAACAGGAATATGATGAGAGGAAGAGAGGTAGATGAAAGACAATACTCAGCAAAACTGAGTGAAATTGACATCTACGAGAGTTCCCGTTACGATGCACTGTTGCTTAAAGAAGATTTGAAGAATACAAACTGGCTGCATAGTGGTGACGACAAATGTGATCAAGGCTCCTTATTATTTGATAATGGATTTGAGAACCTGCCTGAGCCTTTTGGACTCTTATAGCCTCTAAAGAGATTCAACTTGATGCATTTGTAACATGTTATTTATGTTGTAATTCTTATCTCATTTTTTGTGTGAAAGGATGAGATGTTTCAACTTATAAAGCTCCAAATGGCAAAGAAAGTAAAGATGCATTGTATGTTTTCTGCAATATGCAGAGAAATCAGTGGATTTCTTTGATCTTACTCATATACAAATAATGCTCGAAATTTTTTACATGAAATAGGTCCAACTTTCTTGAGTGGATGAGAATTTTCAGGAAATAGTTTTTGTATGCATTTGTCAAAAGACAGATGTACTGCTGTAAGTACATAGAGATGGAATGTGATGCTTTGTGCAAACAATATGATTGAGTGTTTATTTTCCCCTTGGCAATGCACAGTATAGTTGAGTTTAGTTGCATTTCATATTGGATAAATGACTCTCTCCTCTTCCAAAAATTACTTGAATTCTGCACTTCCCTCTCATGATATCAAATCACATTTTAACAATAATGCATCTTTAAGTTACAATAAATGACTTTTTTTTTTTTTGGTTTGAAATAATAAATGACTTTAAACAATACTTCTATTAAAAAAATTATTTCTCTGTTGCTTTCAATATCAATGGCTCGTAGTCTTGAACATTTTTTAAGAGTGTAGTTCAAGTTTCTCTTATGAAAGAATAGTAGTACACTTATAGTTTTTAGTAGTTTGTCACTCATGTTTTTTTATAAATTATTTCAAAAAATTATGTTTTTAAAAAATGACTTTACAACTTCAATTGTTTTTGAAAGTATATTAATTTTTGTCTTAATCCTCTCATTCCTAAAGAAAAGAGATTGTTGTAATTCGGAGTTCGGATAAAATGTCATTACTTACAAATAATTGTTTCGGATTTAGAGTTCGAATTTGATTACTCTCGATTCTTTTGACCTTCTGCAAATTAACCACTTTTGTTTAGCCACATACTAAAACAAATGTGAGTAACATTTACATTTGAATGTACAAAAGCATGTCCACGCAATATTTTACTAAATCATATTTGTCCAATGCTTAGATGCTTCTAAAGGCAGGAGTCTAATCAAATTTATGCATTTCACTATCAAGTTTTTTGTTGGAGAAATTAAATTCTGAAAAGTTAAAAGGGAGGGAGGGAGGGAGAGAATGAAAACAAGAATGAGGATGTTTCTAGCAAAAAAAGGGAGCGTAAAATGTAATTTCCTTTACAGACCAATAAAATATTAATAGCTTTTTTTTTTTTTT
>Ga0209282_1002607_pt1 | contig 10479 bp, 5 predicted proteins | sample Mtrugardesep15_FD_187529 | JGI IMG/M metagenome (GOLD analysis project Ga0209282, IMG submission 187529) | Root nodule microbial communities of legume samples collected from California, USA - M. trunc garden sep15 (SPAdes) (version 2) | ecosystem: Host-associated > Plants > Roots > Nodule...
CATCATTTGGCATTGTGTCCATTATCCGATGTCTTCATATAGGAATAGGACCCTACCCTTAATGATATCAAAATAATCAATATCTTAAATTCATATAGATGCTGGCTTTAGACCACAAATAAAGGTATGCTGAGACAAAATAAAATAATGAGTGGCTATGAAGTCTATAAAAGAAAATTAAAGTACTGAATTTTGGATATTTTTTTGGTGCATGGTACCTAATTAAAGGTTAGAAATTGTTAAGTTGATTATTAGTAGTTTACACGGATCTGTGGGGGACGACAATAAGAGATGTTGAGTTTTTGTGTCGATATGAAACACTATTACATCTGTGAATTACATTCTGTATCATAAAATTGTCGTGATGTGTGTCATATACTAAAGAATATCCGGGGGGGCCCCTACTTGATGATTAGAAGATAAAACTACCTTGCATTAATTTGAATTAGCTTCCTTTGTTTTCTTGTCTTACCTATTCCTAGTTAGTGACAATTGTCGTCACTATTCAAAAATGTGTTTTCTTATAGACACGCACGGGCAAATGTTTGCGACCTAACATAAAGATTATTAAAAAAAAAATACTGTCACACAGCCCAATGATCATATCTTATCTATATATATACACCATACTAGTACCCACTGAAATATTGCCTTCTAATTAAAAACGAGTTGAAAACCATGTTTTACTTTTCTTCTTTTAGTACATAAAATAGGGAAGTAAGTAGAAACATTATGTACTATACAATTTAATTACTAGGGGTAAAATAGGGAAGTAAAAAATGTCCTTCAAAAATGTGAAAAAGATTTTCCAAGAATGAAGATTCTCCTGCGCGGACTGAAGATATGATATCTTAACCGAATCATACCCTCTTGATACGAAATATGCAATGATTATAACATAACGGAAAGTAACAGTGTGAGTCATGAAAAAATTGCTTTTGCTTGCTGCAAAAGTATGTATGGAGTCTGTTTCTCACTCCATGATCCCCAAAACCAACCCACAATCACATCATGAAGTCCACACACTATGAGGAATCTTAATCCTAACCCCATGTGCTTGCTACCCCTATAAACCATTGCCTTAATACTATACTAGTACCCCCTAACCTAACTAGTACGACGTGACAATCACGTTCCTACCAAAAATCATTATCAAATTTCATAACAAAAACGACGGCCAAATCAATAACAATATGCAATTGCAATTAAAAGACTATAGCGACTAATTAAATTAAACAAAACAAAACAGCTGAATTTATGAATAAATAATGTGAAATACTGCTCAAGAATATGAATTTTGATTGATCAAAATTTTACCAAATAGTTTCATCTTTATGTATTTGTTTATTTACAATAACAAATATTCCCCCGTTTTTTGTACCAATTTTGTTGTACTTGGTGAAAGTAGAGTGGATTTGGTAGATTTAGTTCCAAAATTGGAAGACTCTTCTCACATGGGGTAAGGGTAATAAGATCAATTTTTCTCATCGTCTCTAACACGTGCCGGTAACTTACACGCCATTTTGCGTGTCCCTGTGCATTTCCCAATCCCAACAATCACTCTTTCTACCCAGATTCTTCACTATGCGTTGCGTTGGTTAATTTTCCTCCTTTTACCATTTTTCCCCTTTTGCAATTTTTTATACATACTCCACTGAAATCATATCATAATCTGTATGAATAAAAAAACAAAAGAAAAAAGAGGATATGCAATCATACAATCACTGACTTTGTTGTACCTTTTTAATGGCAAAGGTTAAAATAAAGAAACGGACACGGATTTTAAGGGAGAGAGCATAAAATATATGAAATCATCGTTTTGTTCTTCAGTGAATTTACAGAAATTCTGCACAATTAAGCTTCGTGAAAACCCATTCAAAGAACGAACGAACTAACGAAACTACCTTAATTTTTTTCTTCCATAAATAACCCCAAATATTAAATCTATACACTAAATAATTAAAGAGTAATCTCAAACTGACATTAAACATAGATTAAATTCAAATTCAAATACCTAAACTAAAATAGAAAGAAAAAATGTCAGCAAAGTGGAAAGTTCGAACTTTTCGAACAGATTCTACATCATAATGTTAACGTTCATGGCTTCAACTGAACCCACTCGTAGCGTCCTTCCAATGGAACATCCTTCGCAATATCATAATTATACCTGCAAAATCATTTTTCAACAATCATAATCTGAATTTTGAAAAAATAAAGCAAAAATATACAGAAAGATAAAAATGAATATTGAACTTACTTTTCTTGAAACTTTTTCTGAATGTTTTTCTCAGCAGCAGAGAAGAATTCTTCAAGCTCAAATTCCGTTGGCATATTTTTTGGAGATGAAATCGGACGGTTAGAATTTGTTTCCATTGACTCAAACTCGTTTGAACGAGAACGACTCATCTCTCTCCTACACTCACAAAATATTCTGTTTAAGAATTTTGTTATGAAATGAAAATGTGAACGCGTAAAGTTAGTTATATACACACACATATGAGAGAGAAGAATCAAATCAGTTACTACGATTTTGAACGGAAAAAATTGTGGCTGTTAGAAACATATCATTTATTTCATCATGTTTATTTATTTTTCCTAACTCAAAAACTGTAACTAACTTCAAAGAATCCAAAGCAAATTCAAATTTCAAAAACCTCTGAAATTCTTCTTCACTGTGATTGCACGTCGACGTTTCAACTTGCACACTCTCCACCTGTAAATAGAAACGTTTAATGCGTTAGCGTTACATTAAATTTAGTAAAAATGAGAATAAAATTATGAATCATAATTACTGAAGAAAAAAACGTGACAAGTACTGAAATTAATTAAGAAGTTCAACAAAATCTATAAATAACCGCATTAAATTGTTCATTTCAGTTCATCAAATTCAAATTGAATTTCTCTAACCTCTAGATCTAACGATTTGATCCTTTCTTCATCGAGATGAACGGATCCATTGCTTGAACAACAGGACGCGGGAAATTCTTCGTCGGAGATATCACCGGAGGATTTTTCCTCCTTTTCTCGTTCAGGAAGAATCGTCGGTGTTGAGAATTTACGGTGGTTGATTTTTCTTCTCTTTGAAGTTTTTGGAGATGAAGTTGTAGCTTCATCCATGGCTAATGCAGCTTGAGAGCGAGTCCTGACACCTACAACCTGAGAAGAAATCTCCATTGATGAAATTCAGCGAAGTACGGGAGTCTGAAACTGCGATACGAATTTCTATTCACACCTCACTCTGGCTTTTCAGGTGTTATAGTGCTTTTTTCTGCGATTTTTCTGGCTTTGTAGAGAGAGAAAAAGAAAGAGTATGAAAGAGAGAGAGAGTGTTGATAACGCGCGTGGAGTACGGAGACGACGAAAATTTGTGATGATAAGAGATTGAACGGCTAGGATTGGATGATTGCTTTTTCGTAGTGGTGTGTGTGGTCCAGTCTCCGTTAATAGTGACGGGGGAATCTCAAAACGGGGAATTTGACGGCGCCGTTATCTGATTAAATGAGGGAGTGACACGTTGTTGTAACTAACGGGGGATGAAAACGGAGAAACGGTGTTTTGTTGGAATAGGAATGGGAAGAGGATGAGGATCGATTATGACTTTGCATTTGCGGACTGGGTTTGTGTTTGGATTATGCTTTTGAGTGAAAAGTGCGTTTGGAATTTACAACACAGGAAACGCGATTCCTTGCAGTGGAAACTTACGAATCATGCGGTTGAGATGAAAATAATCATCATAAATTTGCGTTTGTTTGAGGAATTCCGTTTGGTGGAGAACCGGTCTTAAGCAAAATAATTATGTACAAAACTGCAAATTACTGATTTATCCTCAATTGTGATCGTGAAACGCAGAAACACCATTTTTTTTGTCTGAACCATGTATTCTACGTGCAACTACATAGACTAATTTTTTGAGTTAAGTATAGCCGCAATCGAATATTTTTAGTGTTGAATTTAAACCGGGACATTTAGTTAAACTAAAAGAGATACTTTATCATCTCATTCAAGTATTTTGGGTCCAAAAATGCTTTTTAATATTCATACTAGTATAGTTTTTTCTGTTTGTTTGTTGTCACTACAATGCTGGCCACACGACACGAGCGTTTGGCGTTTTATCGCCGTAACAATCATATTGCACAATTCTCCATCAAAAGAAACCGTAGTGCACAATTCATCTTTATCCTTTATTACACTCCTTTGGTTAGGTTTTCTTTCTTTGTTTGGGTACAATTCTTTAGGCTTTCTTTGTTTGGGTACAATTCTTTAGGCTTTTGTAAGATGTTACTCTATTGATATTGATTAATGAAAGCAGGAAAGGTAATGAAGATTCAATGTTTACTTACAATACTATTTTGGGTAGTAAAAGGATATCAGTTTAGCTGATAAAAAGTTAGTTCAAACATGTGAATTCGACTTTCACTAATGTTGGGTCTCGTTCTTAATTATCAATTAATAATTATTTCTCTTAAGTGGGACATAGCTAACATGAATTTTATGATGAAGTCAAATATGAAGAACAAGTGTTAGATATTTTGATCTTTTAACCATATTTATTGAGTAAGGTCAATTTCTTAAATGGATTTCAATAAACTTAAAATATTAGTCTTCAAGCTGCGCTCACAAGATATTTACCAAAAATATAAATTAAAATAACACAAACGAAATAGGAAAATGTTAATAAGTATCTTTGTGATATTGTTTAAACAAACAAAATTAGTAACGTTTACATTAGAAATTGTGTATTTAAGACTTTTACATGTGTTTGACTTATGTTTTGAAGACAAATTTTCTTATTATAGGTTCCTTAAACAATGCCCTTAGGGCACTTGTTAGAAAGACCTAAAGAAATAATAAAGGATAATAATCATAGTTATTTTTTGTGGTATTGGTTTGGGACCTGAGAGTATACTCCTCCTTCAAGTCTCAGGTTCAATTCTCTCCAGTGCCAATTTAGGTGGGCGAATTTAACTTCTTAAAAAAAAAAAGTTATAGTTATTTTTGAAAGTTGAATGGGACGATCTTTCAAGTAATTGGGACCAATGCTTCAGACTTCTGGAATGCAATGAGATGTATGTAAAGTTGATAATTATGAATGTTAGGAGGAATTTGATTGGGAAGTTCAATGGCAAAAGGAAGAAGATTCATTAGCTCGTTATTTAGTTCAAATTGGTAAAATAATGGAATCCATTAAAATTATTCAACAAGCTTCGGAAGGAATTCCAGGTGGGCCATATGAAAATTTAGAAATTTGATAGAGAAAAGAGTCATAATGGAATGATTTTGAATGTTTTTACATTAAAAATGACACTTATTTAAGAACATTTTTCTTTTGTAAATGTAACACTCAACACAAAACAAAAAATACAACGAATTTAATTTGTACACACAGACAACTTAAAATTTTTCATATGTGCACTCAATTAAATTGGCACCATAATGCTGTTTTTTTTTATATACATATAGTTAGTCTATATATCTATCAATACTTTGCGTAATTTGATTTAATACACATGCAAAAAAATTACACCGTCAATATTTCAAAGTTAATCTCTTTAATAATTCAATATTTTGAATATGTTAGCTTTCTTAGGGTGCTGGTTAATTTGTTAATTTTCTTTGTGCTCGTATTTCTTGTCTTGTGGTCATCAGAGGCTAATTAATATGTTTGGGTGAAATAATTTTTATTCAAACCACACTTACCTCACAATCGAACTATATATTATCGGAGCCCATTCCTCTAACAATCCATCTTGAAATGATGGACAAAAATGATATCAATACTCTAAAAAGAGAATTTGAATTCAATTTCTGAAATCGTTCATTTTGTTTGATTGGCTAAATGCATATAGTAAAATTTGAAAAGTGAATACAAATCAATTGTTAAATATATTGTATAAGCTAGTTGGACCCACTTCTATTGCTGAACCTATACATGAGTGACACGTGTATTGGGTTTATATATTAAATAAATACAGTGATGCCATTAGATTATGCACACTGAATATTCTCTGTTACAATTTCAGATCTAACAAACTTTTCTCTCCATCATTGTGAGTGTGTGTGAAGTGCTGAAGCTCCAACATATGGTATCCAGAGCTTAATCGTTGAAGCTTCGAGAGAACAGTGAGTGCAAATCTCAATTGTGACCAAATCTGTGAGTGAGCAACAATGGCGACGAACAATCATTTTCCGGCGACTTTTCCGATCCTTGACGGCCGCAATTATGATCAGTGGAGCATGAAGATGAAGGCGATTCTTGGTTATCAGGATGTGTGGAATCTGGTGCAGAACGGCTTAACTCCGCTACCTGAGGTCGCAACCGTTGCGCAACAGAATGCGTACAAAGAATCGAAGAAGAAGGATTGGAAAGGTTTGTGCATCCTTCATCAGTGTGTGAGTCCTGCAATTTTTGAGAAAATTGCCAGATCTGAGACGTGCAAAGAAGCGTGGAACATTCTTGCTAGTTCCTACGCCGGAGATCATAAATTGAAGAAAGTGCGTCTTCAAACCCTACGAAGACAATATGAACTGCTAGAGATGGAGGAGAATGAATCGATTGCTGCATATTTCACTCGAGTTCAAACTATGACGAATCAGATGTTGTATTGTGGTGAAACGTTGTCTGATGAATCAATCGTGGAGAAGATCTTGCGATCGGTGTCTTCGCGCTTTGATCATATTACGGTGGCAATTGAAGAGGCGAAAGATCTGTCAACGATGACGATTGAAGAACTTCAAGGATCTCTTGAAGCTCATGAACAGAGATTGAATGAGAAGCGTGCAGTGAAGCCTAGCATTGAGCAAGCACTAGCAGCACAAACAGGCAACAAATCTGGTGGATATCAAAGAGGCCGAGGCAGAGGCAGAAACAACTATAGAGGAGGCAGAGGCAGAGGTAATTACAGTACCTCAAACTATGCTAAAGGCAATTCTAGTGACAACAGCAGCAACACTGACCAAGGACCTCATGGTAATGACAATTATAGAGGGAGAGGAGGTAGAGGTGGTCGAGGTGCTCGAGGCAGAGGCCGAAAATTTGATAAAAGCCACATACAGTGCTATAATTGTCAGAAATATGGGCATTTTGCTGATGAGTGCTACCAAAATGTTCATAGTGTTGATGCTAAACTGGCTGAAGAAGAGGAGGAGATAGAGGAATCTCTACTGATGGCTATTGAAGAAAGGGAGAGTAGTGATGAAGTAGTGCAAATGGTGACAACTAAGGAGGAAGGTGAGCGTGGTGATCACTGGTTTCTGGACACAGGTTGTTCAACTCATATGACAGGCAGGAAGGACTGGTTTGCTGACCTTGATTTCTCCATCAAGAGTAAAATAAGATTTGCTGATGATAGAACCATGAAGGTGGAAGGTGTGGGGAAGGTGATGATAAGCAAGAAGGATGGATCATTGTGTTTCATTACTGGTGTGCTCTATGTGCCAGGCATGAAGAGTAACTTGTTGAGTATTGGACAGCTGTTAGAGAAGGGATATAGGATGGTGCTTGAAGACAAGGCCATGAAGGTGTATGACCCTGAACAGAGGCTACTAGTAAAGGCAAATATGTCCAAGAACAGGATATTCACAGTTGAGCTGGGAGTGTTGAAGCAGCAGTGTTTGGCTACAACAGTTGATAAAGAGGAATGGTTGTGGCATTTCAGATATGGACATCTGAATTTTGGTGATCTGAACAGGATGCAGAGCAAAGCCATAGTGACAGGTCTGCCTCATATCCATGTTCCAAAGGATGTTTGTGCAGAATGTGTTGAATGCAAGATGCCAAGAGGTGCCTTCAATCCAAATCTGCCAAGAAGATCAAAGAGAAAGCTGCAGGTGATCTTCTCAGATGTGTGTGGTCCAATTCAGACTGAAACCCCTGCAGGTAACAAGTACTTTGTTACATTTATTGATGAGTTCACTAGGAAGCTTTGGATTTATTTGCTTAGGAGGAAGAATGATGTGTTGGGAGTATTCAAAAAATTCAAAGTTCTAGTTGAAAAACAGTGTGGACAGAATATAGAGATTCTGAGAACTGATGGTGGTGGGGAATATGTTAGCACTGGGTTTAATGAATATTGTGAGAATGAAGGCATAACACATGAGGTTACACCTCCATATACCCCTCAGCACAATGGGGTGGCTGAGAGAAAGAATAGGACATTGCTCAACATGGTGAGAAGTATGTTAAAGAGTAAGAACATGCCCAAGACATGGTGGGGAGAGGCTGTGAATACTGCTGCATATATTATAAACAGGAGTCCAACAAAGAAAATGGAGGATGTTACCCCTGAGGAAGCTTGGACTGGTGTCAAGCCAAATGTAGCACATTTTAGAGTTTTTGGTTCTGTTTGCTATAGGCATGTGCCTGATCAGCTGAGAACCAAGCTGGATGATAAAGGAGAATTGATGATTATGGTGGGTTATCATTCAACTGGTGGTTACAAGCTAGTGAATCCAGTTAATAATAAAATTGTGATAAGTAGAGATGTTGTGTTTGATGAAGGGAAAACATGGAAATGGAGTGACAAGGGTGAGAGTTCTACTTGTATGGAACAGAATCTGTTTGATGTACCTGCTGGTGAAACAGAATTGAGCCCTGTTGCTGAACCTGAGGCAGAGGCAGAAAATGAAGGTGGTGGTCCTGAGTTACCAAGAAGAACACTAAGACAAAAACAGGTCCCTGCAAGGTTAATTGACTATGAGATGTTGTCTGATGGTGCAATCAATGATGAAGGTGACATAGTGCACTTTGCACTTCTTGCTGAAACAGAACCAATAACATTGGAGGAAGCAATGAAGAATTCTAAGTGGCTAGAAGCTATGAAAGAAGAAATCAGATGCATAGAGAAAAATTTGACTTGGGAATTAGTTGAATTACCCAAAGGAAAGAAAGCAATAGGTGTGAAGTGGGTGTACAAAGTGAAGGTCAATCCTAAAGGTGAAGTGGTGAAGTACAAAGCACGGTTGGTTGCTAGAGGGTTCCTCCAAAGACATGGTGTTGATTATGAAGAAGTATTTGCACCAGTTGCAAGACTTGAGACTGTGAGAGTTGTGGTAGCTCATGCTAGTATGCAAGGGTGGAAAATACATCAACTTGATGTAAAATCTGCTTTCTTGAATGGAGAATTGGAAGAGGAAGTGTATGTTGAACAACCAGCAGGTTTTGTGAAACAAGGAAGTGAGAACAAAGTTTTGAAACTGAGAAAAGCCTTATATGGCTTGAAACAAGCTCCACGTGCTTGGAACAAGAAAATAGATAGGAGCTTGATCAACATGGGGTATGTGAGATGCATTTCTGAGCATGGTGTGTATGTGAAGTCAGGGGGTGGTGATGTGGTAATGTTGTGCCTCTATGTTGATGATTTATTGGTTACTGGAAATAATGAAGAAAAAGTAATTGAGTTTAAGAAGGAAATGATGAATGTCTTTGAAATGACAGACCTAGGGGAGATTTCTTACTTCCTAGGAATTGAATTTCAAAGTACAAAAGATGGTGTGCTGCTGTCCCAGAAGAAGTATGCTTCTGACATACTAAAAAGGTTCAATTTACAGCACTGTAATGGTGCTGAAACACCAGCAGAAGCAAGATTATGGCTGGATAAAGATGCTGATGAGCCAGAGGTTGATGCTACAGAGTTTAGACAGATAGTTGGGGCATTGAGGTATCTTTGTAACACTAGACCTGACATTGTTTTCAGTGTAGGTTTGATTAGCAGAGTTATGGACAGGCCTACAACATCTCACCTAGCTGCTGCAAAACGAATTCTGAGATATGTCAAAGGAACAATGACATATGGAATTTTGTTACCCAGTAAATGTAAAGAAAATGTGAAAGGACTTTATGGTTTTACTGATGCTGATTGGGGAGGTGATAAAAATGACAGAAAGAGCACTGCTGGCTCTGTATTTTTGCTTGGAACAGGCCCTATTTCATGGAGTTCAAAGAAGGAATCTGCTGTTGCATTGTCCTCTTGTGAAGCAGAATATATTGCAGCATCAATGGGAGCTTGCCAAGCAATCTGGTTGGATACTTTGATGCAGGAACTGATGATCAAAAAGGAAGGTGTTGTGGAGCTATTTGTGGACAACAAATCTGCAATTAGTCTGGCCAAACATCCAGTTGCACATGGTAGATCCAAGCACATAGAGACTCGTTATCATTTCTTGAGAGATCAAGTCACTAAAGGAAGGCTGAAGCTGAGCTACTGCAGGACTGATATGCAGCTAGCAGATATCTTCACCAAGGCATTGAAGTCAGAAACTTTCAAGAAACTGAGGAGTCTGCTGAATATTGTTGATTGCAATGAACTAGTTTAGATGCATGTTTCTTTTGCTGTTTTGCTGTTATTTGCTTTATGTTAGAAACTAGCTTAAGGAGGTGTGTTAAATATATTGTATAAGCTAGTTGGACCCACTTCTATTGCTGAACCTATACATGAGTGACACGTGTATTGGGTTTATATATTAAATAAATACAGTGATGCC
>Ga0209282_1002609_pt1 | contig 10476 bp, 5 predicted proteins | sample Mtrugardesep15_FD_187529 | JGI IMG/M metagenome (GOLD analysis project Ga0209282, IMG submission 187529) | Root nodule microbial communities of legume samples collected from California, USA - M. trunc garden sep15 (SPAdes) (version 2) | ecosystem: Host-associated > Plants > Roots > Nodule...
GTTGAGGTTATTTGGTGCATGTATCTATACCATTATATAAATGAAAATTGAAAGTAACTATATATCCATTAACTAACTCTTGGTCAGACTTTTTTCTGGACAAAATTATCATTAACAATTTTTTTTAAATATTAAATTTAAATCTTTAATCAATGCCAAAATTATAGAAAACTGAAAAACTAACTATCTTTTAGTTGTATATTTTTTTATGCAAAGTTCTCCTTAATAATCTATATTATTTTCCAAATTTAAATTGAAAAACACACGAATTTTTTCTAGTGAAGAAGAAATTTTATTAATAACATATAGTGACACTAGTTAGCAAATTACAACTATTCCAGGTGGAAATCGAACTCTTTCAGTATAAAGTCAAGCTACAGCCACTAAGGCAACATCTCTTATACAAAAAAAACACATATTTTAATTAAACTAAATAAATATTTTACAATAATATACAATAAAATACAAAAGAGAAAATGTGGATAAAATGGCACATCTGGTGGCGGTTTCACCGTCCGATGACCTCGGGCACGTGTGCCCGGGTTCCGGCCAATTTTTTTTTGCAATTTCTTATGTAAATTCCTTTGAATTTCTTATATAAATATCTATAAATTGGACAATTTTTTTTAGATTTTTTGATTATTTGTTTGCAATTTCTTATGTAAACCCCTATAAATGTGTTGTAAATTTTTTTTGTTCAGGCTTTATAATAATCCTGGCTCCGTCACTGGTCACATCAACTAGTATTATAATTTATAATGATAATGCCTTGCACTTTAAATTTATTTAGAATGTTCCAGCACATAATAGAGAGTACTCCAAATTAAATACGAAGTGAGAATAGTATAGTCTTGATTTTACCATGATATATTCTATGATTGCAACTTAATTTTCTAGAATTTTGAATGACCATCAACGAAATATGATGATGATGGATGTTTATCGAATCTTCTCCTTGTGAAGGCAAGATATACAGAAAAACAATTTACTTTTCGTCTTGTTGCAATCATGCAAAGCAAAGCAATAAAAGGAATGAAATATATCCTTTACTTGCATGCATGCATGTCAGCATAATCAGCATCTTCTTCATTCTCTTCTTATAAATCAATCAATATTAACCAACCCCTTCATATAATCACAACAACCAAAACCCTCTCTCAGAAATTAATCAAAGCCTTGCAAGTATGGCTAAATATGCAGTTGATGCAGGGTATGTTAAAGAAATCGAGGAGGCTCGTCGTGATCTTCGTTCTCTTATCACCAATAAAAAATGTGCTCCTCTCATGCTACGATTAGCGTACGTTTGATACACTAATTTCATGTTTACAAACCTTTTACTATATATACATAAATTGTATAACATATAGTATTGATTTATAGGTGGCATGATGCTGGTACATACGACGCAAAAACAAGAACCGGGGGTCCAAATGGTTCTATAAGGAATCAACAAGAGCTGAACCATGCTGCTAACAAGGGCTTGAAAACAGCTGTTGAATTATGTGGTCAGTGAGACAGTGCTGACCTTAATTTGTTTAATTAATTTTGACTTAAACTAATAATCTCCAATTTTTTGCTTATTAATCGTTATTGTTATAATTTTTTGTTTTGAGAAACAGAGGAAGTGAAGGTTAAACACCCCAAAGTTTCATATGCTGACCTTTACCAGGTTATTTTATAAGTTTTTTTTTTGGTAATAATTTATAATCAAACATTAACGTGTGGATTGGAGTCATATTATGTACAAAAATGTTTCATGGTTGAACGTCTACATAATCATGCACGTACAAAAATATGGTTAATTCAGTTGAGTAAATGATTGGTTAATCTAAATTAAGTCAAAGTGTCAAAGATTATGGTTAATCATGTAGTTTTTTTTTGGGGTCAAAGGTTAGTCATGTAGTTAAATTAACCACAAATTTGATTATGAATTGAATTAACCATATTTTTGCACATCATCGACCATTGTCACACATAAAAATAGGGTGTTCGTGTATGGATTATGTAAGAAGTATTTATATGTATTTCAGCTAGCTGGGGTTGTAGCAGTAGAGGTCACTGGTGGTCCAACTATTCACTTTGTTCCCGGAAGAAAGGTACATTCATCATTCAATTCAATGCAATACAAATCATGCTTTGTTTAATTACCCTCATGATTTCAGTAACAATCTAGCTTTATTAGTAGTAATATGAGGTGTTTTATTTTAAATTAGGATTCATTGGAATCTCCACAAGAAGGTCGCCTTCCAGATGCCAAACAAGGTAATTAAATCATGTTGTTCAATCTTGAAACTTAACTCAAAATTACTTATAATAGTATTTCATTTATTGTATGAAAACTATATATTATATTTCAGGTGCATCACATTTAAGAGAGATCTTTTATCGCATGGGTCTTACTGATAAGGACATTGTAGCTCTCTCCGGAGGCCACACTTTGGTACAAATTAATTACCAACCATAATTCAAAAACTTCCTTTATTATATATTTGTTGAAGAATATATAAATTTAATTTAATCTCATTAATTTTAATTGATAAGGGTAAGGCACATAAAGATCGATCTGACTTTGAAGGTCAATGGACTAGAGACCCTCTCAAGTTTGATAACTCTTATTTTGTGTAAGATAATTTGTTTCATGTTAATTTGTTTATTTAAAATAATGTATGAAGGTTTGATATTTAATTTAATAAAAGATTAACATAAACAGGGAACTAATGAAATTGGAATCAAAAGATTTATTGAAGCTTCCCACAGACAAAGCTCTAGTTGATGATCCTGCGTTCCGCAAATATGTTGAACTCTATGCTAAGGTATTTTGTTCTCTATTTTATACTATAGTATTATGTATGATTTCGTGGCTAATAATGATTTTGAATTGTACTAGGATGAGAATGCATTTTTCAGAGATTATGCAACATCACACAAGAAACTATCTGAGTTAGGCTTCAATCCGAATTGCAATTATCGTTCTCAATTGGCTAAGGCAGCTTTAGGAATGGTTATTGCCTCAACTGTTGTGGTGCTGGGTTACTTACTTGAGCTGAACAAAAAAATCAATTGAAACATTATTATTAAAACGACTTTATTCGTTCCTCATAAAAAATCATAATATCATGATGTACTATAAGTTGTGAAGTGCAGAAGCATTCATACACTGCTTATCCATTAAAAAATAAAATAAAATCATATTCTGCTTAAATATAATTTTACTTTTTATTGTATGCTCTCTTTTGATCCATTTATCTTTTGAAAATTATCATCTGGACAAAAGTATGCTACTAACAAGTTTTGGCTATATTTGGAATTGAGAAATGTTAAATAAAATACCCATAAGTGGTGTTTAATGATAAACCAAACCAATTCTACATGTCCCAAATTTAATTTAAAAATTGAAACAAGTCACAAATTTCACAAGTGTATATAACTATAAGTTGATAATCCCCTGAAATAAACAGGGCTGATTGATGATAAAAACAAGGATTAAACATTGAAAATTAATAAGTGGATGTATTAGTTAGTTGGTTAAATAATATTCAGTTCACACTATAATCAACAGGCCCATTAGCTCAGTTGGTTAGAGCGTCGTGCTAATAACGCGAAGGTCGCAGGTTCGAAACCTGCATGGGCCATTTTTCTTTTTTCTATTAGCTTAGCCACAGAAATGAATTGTAACCATTACTCCATTAGATTCATCTTATTTTTGCAGACCCACTACGCCTTATAGTAGATTCCCCCCATCATATTATTTCTCAATTATTCTACCCCCAAATATTAAAGTCATTTTTTACATATGAATATGAGGGGAAGTTAAGTACAATCGTTGAATCCAATTTACTCAAATCAATAATAAACAATCAAACAAAATCGAAAATGGAGACATTTTCAATCAAGTAAACCACAAAATCTTTTTAATTTTTCACATATACCTTTGGTTAATACAAAAATGGATCATGGTCAATATCTTAATTCTTAAGTCATAAAGAAATGAGCTAGTATCTTGAAGGAAAAAAAAAGTGATTCTACAAGTTTTGGATAAGATTGAGTACAGTATATATGGACATGGATAAAATTGGCATCGTATAAGATCAATTGATCATCCTAGCAACTATCGCAAGAGGTTAGGTTGCTGATAAATTACTGTTTAATGCAGTGAAACAGTTTATTCTATTTCACCAGTTGTATACATCAATTTGATATCTTACCTATATGCTAAGGAGAGGAAATTAAGACATCTCAACTTAGATGCTTATAGGACAAATATGCTTTTCAAAAATTGGCAAAGATTTATTGTAAAATAGATCACTCGACCTTTCTATTTAATACACTTATTTATATTAGGCAATATGTAATAAAAATTTGTAATTATGAATACATAGAAACTATAGTTTTCTTGACAACTAAATAAATCCCAAAAACAACCACCACATCCACTTTGTCACCAGGTGCTATATTTGATACAACATTCAGCCACTCCTCATTTTCAAAAGAGGTTAATGCTTCTCTCTTGTAGAGACGAATGGTAGTCTTTGTGTGATTTATCACCAACATATTTTTTAGCTCATCTGATGTTGTGTTATCCGGGGTTGAAGTATAGACAATGCACATCATCGACTTCAAGTTTCGCCCTTCCACTTGAGGAACTTTAAAAGTTACCGAAGAACCTTCGCAACTGAAAGTTAACCAATTTGGATAACTATCACCAGGGAGCGAACAACCACCAGCACCGTTGATATCTAGATTCTGTAAATATGAAAACTGTATGAGTCTTTCATCTCATTGTTAGCAATTTAAAATGAACGTAAATTTTAGGAAGATCGTGACATTTTTTTCAATAAAATGAAGTACACATATTATAAGTTAAATGTATGTATTTAAGTATGTAAAAAATTTAATTATATGCATGCAAGGGAGAGAGGCAGTGTGTCAGACCTGTAAAATTTTATCTTTCAGAGTATTAGTTAATTGGCAATTCATTCCCATTTGAATTAGTAGAGACTTCAAGGAACTTTTTGAACCTGAAACATGCACTTGACTGCAGAATTGAATTAATGCAGAAGTGTTTATATTTGTAACTAGTGATGTGGTTGCAGCTGATTCCAATTCCTTGGCATACAAGGCATCCAAAATGGTTGTCACGTCTTGAGAAAATCGAAGTTTGGATCCGCACTCCACACAAAGACTTCGAAGACCTGGAAGGTGCTTTGATATTGATGCTAGTTTGTGGGAACTACTTTGTGGTACATCTAAAGAAACTAGAGATGACAGAGCAGTAGATGTTTGAAATGGAGCCGTTAATGAGGATTTGAAAATATTTGTGAATTAAATCTTGTTTCACATATTCAATAGAGCTCCGTTAAAGTGTTTTCGGTTCGGGAATTAGAGTGTTTGAGCTGTCTAATATTCTAGCTCTGGTCTTGATGAGTTGGACTATCTTTAAGGTTCAAGTGTTCTCCTGGAAACTTCTCCTTAATAGGATTCCGACTGGAGTGAATCTCGTGAGAATTATAGTGTTGAGAGATCAAGAAGCAACTTTGTGTGGCAAGGAGTCGAAATCTGCCAGTCACCTTTTTGTGACTTGTGGGGTCGTGTTGAGGGTTTGGTATAAGATTTTTAGATGGTTAAGTTGAGAGTTGGTTCTTCTGAGGGATGTGTCGTCTTTTTGAGGGGTGATGTGTGTTTCCTGAAAGAGAGAAGTTTAGGCATGGTTTCTTATTGATTTGACATTCTGTTTTGTTGTCCATTTGATATGCTCGCAATAATACGGTGTTCCTTGAAAGGACAATAGTTGTAGAGCAATTGACCGATAAAATACAGTTTACCTCGTGATATCTTTTTCTTATTGTCATTAAAAAAAAGTAAGCAAATATATAGGACAAAATAAATAATCATAAAATTACAAACAAAACAAAAAGTAAGCAAATATATAGGAAAAAATAAATAATCATAAAATAGTATTTCAAAACATAAAAGAGTGTTAACATTAACAATAAAAATGAAAAAACATGATATTCCAAAAGAAAAACATTGACAATAAAAATGAAGGGATATTATAAAGGAATAAGGAAAAAGATAAAAACATGTTAGTTCTCTTGTGCAAAGTCTGAAACTAAAATAAATGAAAGAAGAACCCAAAAAATTGAGGACCCTTCTTTACAAAATGGTTTGTTTGATGGAATGAGAATAAAAAAAAAGGAAGGGTGGATCAAGTTGAAATCCCTTTTACATGTAAATTGCATACCCCTGCCATTGCCATATATACAACAATAAAGGCAGTTTCAACCAAGCTAGGGAGTTGTTAGGGATTAATCTGAACCATTGGATCTATCCTACTTATTAATCTTGAGCTGTTGGTTTTATTTTGATTTTTTTGACAAATAAGCAGTTGGTCTTAGACTATGTGATGTGAGGAGGCATGTGACTACCAACTACTATCCTTGACTAGTAGTTGTAACTTGTAAAAGTACAATTTATGAATAACAAACACACTTTTATAATCAAAATTCAACTTAGATGATTATATGACAAAGATTTATTGCAAAAGGGACCGTTATACCTTTCTATATACATTTATTTCTATAAGGTTTATAGTTATGGATATACAAAGAGTTATACAAAGGGTGAAAGGGATACACAGTGCAATCATATACACACATAAATAACACTACAGCCGTTTACTGATACTAGTGAGCTCAGTAAGGAAAATTGAACTATATTTCAGATTACAACTATGTGGTAAAACTCTATACATTTCTAGGTTGTTGGTTTAGTGAGTGAGAGAATGGTTGAGACCATAAGCTTGAAGTCAATTGGCTTTGTTAAGTAAGCATCCATGCCAACCTTAAGGCATTTGGCTTCATCACAAGACATTGCATGTGCTGTTAGAGCAACAATTGGAATGTGTTTGCCTGTTCCTTCCTCTGATTTCCTTATTGCTTTTGTTGCCTCATATCCATCCATCTTAGGCATCTAATTTTCCACAAAGACAGATAAAGCATTAATATATTTAACCTGATATTCACTTATGATATACAAAAGTTACCTATTGGAGCACTTCTTGCAAACATTTTATGTAGTCCTTTACACAAATATTTAATCATATCTCCTCATGTACATATTTGCACAAACATCATGGTAACATATGATTAGACGCTTGGATAAACAACTTAATTAAGTACTTGTAACATAAGTGTTTATCATATAAAACTCTGCGCCTATTCAGATTGATTTATTTGAGTTTGCCTAATGACATAAGCACATGTGAGAGCTTATAAAACAGCTTATGACATGTGTATAAGTTGTTTTCAGCCTATTTGCATAAGATCTCAGGGATAGCTTGTATGAAAATAATTTGACTTTTTTTTTAAGTAGCTAAACTAGCCCACCGAAATTGACACCGGGGAGAATTGAGCCTGAGACCTTTAGAGAAGCACTCTTCAAGGTCTCCCAAGCCAACACCACCCGATCAATCCAAGTGTAATTTTATGTTATAGAAATAATTTATATATAAGTGCTTGATTAAACTATTTATCCAAACAGGAACTCTGTCAATCAATTTCACAAGTGCTTATGCTAGTACACAAGCTCAAATGAGTCAATTCAAATAGGTCCTAATACTGTTATTCTGGTTCATACCTGACAATCCATTAGGATCAAATCATATTGATGGCAAGTCAAAATCTCTGTTTGTGATCTTGTATTTCTGTCCTTCTGGAGAGACTCTCTTCTACAATCTTCAGCACTTACCATATAATTAAGAGCATCCACTGCCTGTTGTCCATCACCTACAGCAACAACAACAGCTCCCATTTTTTCAAGCATTATTGTTGCAACCCTTTGAATTACTGGTGTATCTTCTGCAAGCAAAATCCTTAACCCCTCAAGTGATTTCTTATCATTCACTTCTTTTCTTGACCTTGTCACCCTATCATAAGTTTGTGTTGCAAAGTTTGTTTCTTTATCTTTGTTGTCTTCAGAGGAACAAGATTCTTCTTTCCTTGGATTATTTTCTTCCGAATGTTCATTTTCATTGGTTAACTTTACAGTTGGGTTTTCACTAATTTCAGATATATCAGAATCATCGGAGCTAGTAGCAGCATCAAAATGAGTAGAATCAATCTCAAGAAACTCATGCAAGTCACCCTCTTTCATGTTTTTCTTTTGCAACTCAAGATTTCTCTCTTTTATAACAGCTTCCAAAATATGAATCATTTTTGCTTTGTAAAGAGGTTTGTTAACCATTAATAAGTGTCCTTTCCGACGAAGCTCCGTCTTTATGGTATTCGATGTGTCATGATTCAGTATCCACACAAATTTCGCTCTTCCGAAATACTTGTGAAGGAAGTTGAGTTGTTCTTTCCATATGTCTGTGCTTAAGTCAAGCAAACCAATGTCAACAACAATGACAAAAATTGGATTCCTCATATCTTTGATGCTTAGTAGTTTAGACTTAAACCCTTCCAGATTTATTGGATAATGCGCATCAAAGTTGTTATTGTTATGGATTGAACTTCTTGCATGAAAGAGTTCCCTCAAAATTTGTGTTAGTCCATTCCATTCAGATGCTTCCATTGTGCACACCCCTTTTTTGGTTAACCACTTTGATGTTATTATTCTACCCATGTTTCCTTGTAGTGCAAGCAATACCTGCATTCACACTTTGTATTTAATAACCTGTTTGTTATCCTTAAATTTCTCTTGCTTTTAGTGAAATGTACATTTTTTAAGATGAATTATATGTTATGTTAAAGTGTTATTTGCCAAGAAGAGTGATATACTCACCACTAAGCCATTGTCTGTCAAATTTAAAGCATGTTGCTCTGTGACATCCACTGGTGCACTAAGAAGCAAACATAATCTCATCAATGTTCCTTGACCCTCCTTTTTGGTAACCTTGATTTCTCCACCCATCTTATTAACCTGCCATCCAACAATAATAATGAGATAAAAGGAACTTATATTTGAATAAGCAGACTCAAACAGTCACACGATCACACATTCCCCGATTTGGACTGTAGGATCAACATAGGGCGGCTCGTGTTTGAATTTTAGACCTAATTTACCAAAGGAAATGTGAATTTTTTTATCTTGATCTTGTTCGTCTTTTTTTCTTCAGAAAATACACCAATAAAGAATGATATTGTAGTTTACTTATTTTGAAACTTTAGACGTTTAGGCTTACTCACCAAGTTCCTGACAATGCAAAGACCAAGACCAGTCCCTCCATGCCTGAAATAAGTAAAGGATTCAGAAATCAGTAAAAAATTTCATCCCATAGCATTCAAAAATTTCTTAAACTATTAATTTTGAAATTCAATGGTAATCTTATATAATAATATCAAGATCATTTGTAAGCTAAAAACAAACATTGAGGACGCTTAATTTCTACGGTCATTGCAGTCGGCTGATCTAAATCGTTGGATAAAGATCAGATGACTCACATCATATTCAACAAATAATAAACTCCAAAGTTTCAATCGTATGATATTAACAAACTACCGAGATTCGTATGATATTCACAAACTACCGAGATCATTGACTATATACAGTGACAAATAACTGCATCAAATTCATTTCTTATGTAGTCTATTAAAAAAATTAAATTGCTTACAGTCGAGTAGTTGATGGATCAGCTTGCTCAAAGCTTTCAAACACAGAATCCCATTTGCTTGGATCAATACCTATCGCACAACATAGGCAACAAACAAATGTGATTTATTCATGGACTTATTTTTATTTTGACAAAAAGAGACAGTCCACAATGTAAATTTTAAGGTGCATACCACAGCCTGTGTCCTCAACTTCAAACCAAAGTATCACTTTGTTATCTCTCGTAGATATTCTCTTTGCATGATTTGCATTTGGCTTCTCTTTGCTTTTATGTAAATTTCTCGATTTCTTCTGATCAAGATAAAAATTCGGACTATCGTTGCAAGAATTCGGATATTCGCACCATCCTCGTAGAATAACATGACCAGCTGTAATGCATTTACAATAGTTCAGAATTAGATTAGTCTCTTATAACACTCATTGTGATATTTTTCATATTTCGAGATTACAAACTTTTTCATAATTTTTTCACTACCACTATTGTAACTACCTAGTAACTATACAAGAACATATACATTTTAACTTACATGTAGTAAACTTAATTGAATTGTTGATCAAATTTGCAAATACTTGAACCACCCTGCCAGAGTCACCTCTAACTAATTTTGGCATATCATCTGCAAGAAAAATAATTATTGGTTAAATTAAATGCATCAGAAACTTGCTAAAAAAATATCTAATACCTTTCATTGAAATTAAAGTCTACGATGCAACCTATGTAGCACCAACACGACAGATTGAAGGAGTGTTCAGACAACACCAACACATATGATTACATTTAATTAATTCATTTATTCAAATTATAACCGGTATGGACATGCCAGTGTTGTGTCAAGTGTCTGTCTCAGTGTCAGTACTTCATAGGTT
>Ga0209282_1002610_pt1 | contig 10476 bp, 4 predicted proteins | sample Mtrugardesep15_FD_187529 | JGI IMG/M metagenome (GOLD analysis project Ga0209282, IMG submission 187529) | Root nodule microbial communities of legume samples collected from California, USA - M. trunc garden sep15 (SPAdes) (version 2) | ecosystem: Host-associated > Plants > Roots > Nodule...
AACCTTAATGCAGAACAAATTCTGTTTTGGTTAGAAAAGAGTCGGCATAACTTAATTATAACTTTGTACAAAACCCTCGGAGTATTAGTGTAAACTTACTTAATGTCACAGAGAGACCATATGTATCAGGTCAGGTGGTAACATTATGAATTATAGAAGGCTAATGTAAGCAAGAATAACCTCTGAGATCTTTGAAAAAATCTGCATTATTTCATGTGCACTTATTTTATATTCTCGAGCACGATGCTTTAGAAAGAAATACACTCAATCGAATTTTTTATCAAAGTTATGCAGTTAAGCTGCAAATAAAATCACAATTTTGAAGTTTATCGATAGAATTGTTTGGCGAAGTTTACTATGCATGCCTTTGTATGGAATTTCTATTACGTGAATGGTATATGGAATTGATGTTATATGATTGGTGTCAGGGTGATGTAGTTTGAATAACTATTAATCGTTCCTGATTTTAGAGTTCCGGTTAGAGTGATGGATACTTGAATGTCTTAGTGCTTCACTTCTTGTTTCGAACATGATTGAAAGCCATCAAAATGGGTAAGCATTCTCCGGTTTCACAATGTCTTTCACTGATGGGGTTGTGACAAAACAGCTAGGCTTGTGATACCTCTCCTGCATAACCATATGCCACTGTAGATGTTTGAGATACCTCTCCTGCATAACCATAGTAGTTTATTAGCCTTTACCGATTATTAACTTTGTAAGGTGTCACTCTTAAGTGTTGGTAAGTTTTTTTTCAACAGTAAATTTAATATAAATCTGCACAATTTGGATGAAGTTTGCAAAGTTGAGTTTCAATTAACTTGCTGAGTTTGCAAAAGTAACCCATTTTGACAGTAGTTTTTTTAACGTCAGGCGCTCTGCATTATCTAAATTTTTTGCTTTTAAATGATATCTATCATTGTTGCTCATGAATCTCTTCTCTGACAGTGATTAAAATGCAGTGCTGTGATTAAATATAGTCCAATTCTTTCATTTTATGGGTTATTCCCCCATTAAAAGTGAAGGCTAGATAGCTACTAATTGCATCAATACTGTGTATTTATATATGTAATTGCAGATGTTTCTTGATGCAATTGAGCTAGTGGGTGGAATTTATCTAGTCACTGCTGACCATGGGAATGCAAAAGATATGGTCAACAAGGATAAGTCTGGAAAACCTCAGCTAGACAAGAATGGAAAAGTCCAGTTTCTTACTTATACTGTCGAGCCAGTAAACCGTAAAATCAACAGTGAAATATGAGTATTATTGAATGAGAAAGATGAGCTCAAAGCTCTACAATGGTGGAATAGTAGAAAATGAAAGAGATAAACCAGAGTCGAAGACTCCTAATCCAGAGCATAGCTCCTAACCAAAGAGAAACTCTCCTAACAACTTTCTAACAATATTCATCCATGAGTTACAAACTGCCCTTCCCTCCCTTATATAACATAATAGTCCCGAAAATCAAGGAAAGTGATAACTAACTCTTATTCTCTATGCTTCTACAATCTTCTAGAAGGTTCCTTGTTTGGGTGTCCTATCCGTTTTACTGCCAAATATATAATAAAACGAGCATACATTGCTATAGTTATTGAATACATGCTGAGTATCAGTTTAGGCCGAAATTTGTTCATTAATTTCTAGAAGAGTTGGATCATAAATACAGGAGAGGTAAAGTAGCGAATAAAGCGCAGCATTTTCTCGAGGTGTGGGAGAGGAGATTCTTCTTGGACAGCATTGCAATGAAAACTAACTCAGATATTGATGAGCCAAAATGCAGGGTCTATATGTGCTGCGAAAAATCATGAGTAGTTTCATCGTTGTTTATGACAATGGAAATTCTTCTAATACTCTTCCTGGTTTACAAATATATACACTCCTCATGAATACAGCCGATGAACAACATGAGATTTTACAGAAACTGAAGAAGAAAATAGCTGAGTGTATTTGTTACCCTCAAGCCGACTCCACTTAGTGGAAAATGGCTTGGTTGTTGTTGTTGAATTAGTTACCCTCTTGAGGTTGATCTTTTGATAACACTCAGACCGATACATCCACAGTTGATCAAAGCAGAAGCAGCACATGCAGCTAAGTTTTTCGCCAAAAAGAATTGAAGAGACTGGAAGCATGCAAATTTGATTTGAGAAAAGGTTCCAAAGTAAGGTTGTTCCGAGGCTAATCACACGTGTGGTGTAAAATGAAAAGGTTCTTATCTTTTCCACAACCTTGCACCTGTGAGGTTTTTATAGTTATTTGAAAAGTATTTTCATTGGCAAAATGGCGAAGAAATTCTGTTACTAACTGCTAACTAGATTTGTTTGAAAGAGGGGAAGTGATAGATAAATTTGAAGATCATTGCAGCAGTTCGAAGTTACTTCTTGCTTCAATCAATGCTTGCGCTGAAGGTATTAGTTTAACAGCAGCTTCTAGAGTGATTTTTTAGGATTCTGAGTGGAATCCTTCGGAAATAAAGCAAGCTATTGCGCACACTTTTGGTTCGGGTCAACAGAAAATGGTTTATGTGTTTCAGTTATTGGACGGCTGGATCAATTGAGGAAGATAAGTATAGAAGAACTACTTGGAAAGAGTGGGTTTCTTGCTTGATTTTTAGTGAGGAGTTTGTTGAAGATCCTTCTAAATGGCAAGCTGAGATGATTGAAGAGGATAAACCTAAAGCTATTCATATGACTATGAAGAATGAAAAGGCTTCAACAAGCTAATCAAAGGTAATGGATAAGAACATTTCTACATTCAAGGTTGTTCTAAGTTAACTTATATGCTATTCATATGATTTTATCATCACCCTTTGTGCATATAATATTGGTATCCATCATTCTGTTTTATTTGTTACAGGACCGTTCATAAAACTTGTAGCAAGAGGAACTGCAGAAAAGGAGCAGAGGCACTACATAACAAATCATTTTGCTAATGGAAAGCCACATTGTTTATGAGAATATTATTTTCATTACAGATTGATCATATTATTTTAGTTATTAATCTGGAAAATTCATGGTGTGAATTAATGCAATTCAATTTTGGTGGTATGAACAGATATCTTTCGATGTGTGATATATTTGAATAATTAATGATTAAATTGTTTTTTTTATTATGTAAGAATTTAATCTAATTCAGTAGTATGTTTCTTATGCAAATATAGGTTTTTCTTTTCATTTATGCGTTATTATACAAATGTGAATAATTTTTATTCAATCCTTCATTCTACTTGCAAGTGCATGAAGTTCCTTAAGAATCAAGTTTAAGGGGTATTGCAAAGTTGTTCGTCTATTCAATCATTATCCTATAAAATTTGCTTTTGCTAATAGGTTACATAATGACCCTGCTTCTTGTGGGGATACATTTTTCCTATAATTCTGCTGCTTGTAGTTGCCATCTACAAATTCTTGGAAAATTGTTGATCATTGCATCTTTTTAGACTTTGTTATGAAGGGCGTTGAGGCTAAATTTAATTTGTACTTAATTTTTTAATTCCATAAATTATGATGTAGACTTAAATTTAAACACTATGAAACATAATTAAATTGTTAAAGGCACAAAGTCATGTTTATGGATTGTCGATCGACATAGACATGTCAGGTCAAACCGTACTATTTTAAGAAATCTATTTTGCTAAGTGAGTGGTTGGTTCCATGTTTCAAAACTATGACACTGTTTAAACCGTGTCCTAAGAGCACCATTATCGGTGGTGTTTTTTGCATTTGTAGCACCAGTTGTCAGTTTGGCTATTGATATTTGAGATAAAGTTGGTAGTAACAAATGCTACCGTATCCAAGAATGGCCACCGTTTCCATTCTCTCCTATGTCTTTTATTAACAATATTTTATGAATTAGAATGATGAAAAATAATTTGAAAAGCTAAACACATTAAAGTTTTAGATTATTTTATAAATTTAGTGGGACCCATTTTAAAGTTTTGGATGAGTAGTATGAATATTTGGAAAATGTAGTTGAGTGATTTAAATAATTGGTAACTGCGAACTAATGTAATATATTGAGTGGAGTCCATTTATACCACTGATATGAGTGACATAGATGTCGATGCTCTAATGCTAATGGAGTTTCCTGACGTGGTTCCAAACATAGCATAAAGAGGTCTTGCTTAATAAAGTAAAGCCTAAATTATACATTTCGCCCCCTAAGTTTTAAAATGTTGCAATTTTGATCCCTTATTGAAAAAAATGAAAATTTTGTCCCTCTATCTTTATAGAAATATGCTCTTTTGACCCTCTAACCTTGTAGAAATGTGCTCTTTTAACATTCTATTTTTAGGAAAATAAGCTCTTTTGACCCTTTATCGTTACAAAAAGTTTCTGTTTTGGCCCTCTGTTTTGGGACATGTGGCTTCTTCTCTTTGCAACGTTTCGTAAAATTAAGGGGTAAAATTTTAATTTTTTTAATAGGGGTCAAAATCGCAACATTTTGAAACTTAGGGAGTGAAAAGTACACTTTAGCTTAAAGTAAATATGAATGACTTTTGAATTATTACTAATATTGTAGTAGATTTTGCACCGGTGTTAGAATATTTCCATTAATTAAGCATATTACCAGAGACATGTCGTATGTGTATCAGTTACCGATGCATATCAGATATGGGGACACGGGGCGCGACAATTCTCATGGACTAAAAGTATATGATGTTGTATACTTAAAGGCTACATAATTGCCCTCTCACACCAAGATTGAGATATATATGTTCCATCTTTAAGTTTTGTACACGCTCTTGTTTTTTTAGGGGTATATCGTATATTCCCTCCAATCACATTTATAAGTAAAAAAATTATTTTTTAGGTTCATTGAATACCTAATGTATTTGTCCTATAATATACACAAAATATATTAGAAGTAGTTTTTACTTATAAATATGACCGGAGAGAGTACGTTGGATTTAATGGCTATATCGTTGGGTTTTAATTACAACATCACCACTTATTGTAATGCAAATATGCAACGTTTTAATATGAGCCATTGAATTAGATCTAGTGGTTTATTCCTCTTATATAATATGTGTGAAAATGCTAACTAGTGTCTCTAAGAAAATAGTTAAAAAAATTAATATAAAAATTTTGCATTGAAAAGTAATAAAAGGTAATAGCCTCAACTTTTTGAAAGTAAAAAAAAATTGTTTTTTTTAATATAAAAAAATTATATTTTTTACTTTGTTAATTAGTGCCTAAGAGGATTAGTTAAAAAAAATTGTTTAAACTATCGTCACACTTAATGAAATTTCTTGGCTTCGTCCCTGTTAATTCTAAAGGCATATGTGCTTTCAGAGAATCCCATATCATGTAAGCAGAGATCCAATGATCCATTACATATATATTCATAGACTAATATACATATACTCACATTACTCGTTGAACAAAATCCTATCAACAAACGCAACATTTATGTAATGTGCACAACTCAAAACGTGAACTTCCCTTCAGAAATCAAGATCTGCTTGAGCGCCACTAGATTTTAGTCGTTTCATTGCGATAGCTTAGCCATCTTTAAGTAATTCCTTTGTGAACCACAAACAAAAAAATAATAATACAATGCGAAAACATGCTAGTAGCGCTCTTCGTCGATCTCTTTTGTAAGAAAATTGTCTAAAAAGCTTTCCAAATTATATAGGTGTTATATCCTGACACACGGTCACATATATAATAGATCACATGAAACTCTACCATTCTTAATGTTTGGATGGCTTATTATTATTTTTGGAACATGTCTAAAAATTGAGTTAAATAAATAAACACAAATTCTCACGTTATGTATAATTAGTGTTGTCTGAATTGAAAAAAGTAGAATTTTCATATCGTATGGAACATATATTAATAGTATTTATACAATTGAGGTGTACCTCTAAGCGGGTGCATAATTATGTGAATGAAGTAAACACTAAAAAAATATATTTATATATTTTATTATTTGAAAAATGATAAATTAAATAATTAATTTAATCATTATTTAAAAGTGTCTTCTTACTCCCCAAGCTTTGCTAAAATATTTTAGAATGCAGACTATAATATTTTGGAATGCAGTCTGGAATATTTTGGTATGCAATCTAATATATTTTGGTGCACAATCTTAAATATATTTTGGTACATAATATAATATTTTTATACTCAACATAATATATTTTGATACTCAATTGAGATATTTTTGTATTAGATCTAATATATAAATTACTTGATCCAAAGTAATGTATTACTTATTCTCAAAATTTATCACTTATTAGTTGTGAATTTTCTCTATAAATAGAGAACTCACATAGTGCATTCCACACACCAAAGAGTTATATTGAGTTGTCGATAACTCTTTCCCTCTTCTTCTTCCAACCTGTGTTAACAAGTTATTCTTCTACTCGTCTCTTTTTTCTTTCCCTTTTAGTCCATATTCGGTATAATGTCCCTTCGGAATTAAGAATGGTCTTAATAGCATCATCCCTTCAATAATTTATGTCCCTTTAGAATAAATAATATTTTAAGATCATAGTCTTTTTTTTCGGTATAATAAGAATGATCTTACAAATATATTTTGGTTAAATACTGGTAGAGGGACACATGTACCGATTAATGTTCCAAAATCAGCAAGATTTTTCTTTTTTTCCATGGCCCTTGGTTACCATAGAATAATTCCAAAATCATCAATGGAAAATTGCTTAATTCCAAAATCAGCAATGGAAAATTGCTTAAGCATATATACATAAGGTACAATATCATCAATTTACCAACCATAAATATCACAGTTTTTATGATCTGGAAGCTAGTTTTTATGATCTGGAAGCTAACATAAAAGGAATTGAGGAGCCTCAGGCAGTTTGGACTGAACGTCTTCAAACATCTTCTCTACTCTGATCATAGGTGGGGCTCATCTAAAATCTTTAGTTTAGACGAGCCCCATCAATGATTAGAGTGGAGAAGATGTTTGAGGACTGTAGTCTAAACTTCCCGATGCTCCTCAATTCCTTCTCTGTTAGCTTCCTAAACAGAAAAATTGTGATATTTACGGTTGATAAATTGATTGTATCTTATGTATATATGTCTAAGCAATTTTTCAGTGTTGATTTTGGAATTATTATTTGACATTCAAAGGTCATCGAAGAAGAAAAATCTTGTTGATTTTGGAATCGTTAATTAGTGCATGTATTCTCTAAGAGTCAATGATATATTTTTGTAATATTATGTTACAGATAGACTCCAATGTATATAGTTACAGTTCAATATTAATGGTAAAATGTTGTGTGGCTATTTTCTACATGTAGTGTAGTATCATTGTCATATATCTCTTCGATATTTGTTCCCTGTCTACTTTAATAAATATGGTTTCATTCTATTGTTTATTTTTATTGCTTTTTTGGTGATATAAGGATTTTTTTATATATTTTATCCGTCTTGAACTCTTTGTTGGATGTTGAAAGTTCTCCATCTCTTTCTATTGTTTCAAAAACACCAATCCTCCTTCTATGAATGATAGTGTGACCACTCAAATATAGTGTTACCACCATTCTAATATCTAACTCCTACAAAAATTGAATAAGAATACTTTCTTAATTTTCGAAGGGAAATTATACCTTAAAAGAAACTACGATCTTAAAAATACTATTTATGTCGAAGGAACATAAATTATCAAATGAATTATGCTCTTAAAACCATTCCAAATGGAAATTATATCTTGAAATATTTATGGTCATATGAACACTCTTAATTCTGAAGGGATAGAAAAAAGAGAATACGAGAAGAAAGACTCGTCAACACAAGTCAGAGAGGGAGAGAGAGAAGAAAATGATTTGAAGTTTCAAAATATTTTTCGGTGTATGGAATGTACTATGTGAGCTCACTGTATATAGAAAAAATTAACAACTAATAGAGAAAATTTACATCTAATATGTGAGAAACTTTGAGAACCGGTAATTATATTACTTTGGGAACAAGTAATTCACATATTAGATCAAATTAATAAATATCTTAATTGAGTACCAAAATATATTATATTGAGTGCGAAAAATATATATGTATCAAAATATATTTCAAATCATGCACCAAACTACATTGATTGCATACCAAAATATTTTAGCAAAACTCGAAAACTAAAAAAACACTTTCTAATAATGTTTAAATTAATTATTGTTTCAAAAAAAATAATGTTTAAATTAATTATTTAATTTAACATTTTCAAATAATAAAATTTATAAATATGTATTTTTTGCTAATATTTACTTTATTCACATAATCATGTATCCCCCTTAGAAGGACACTCCCACTATATAAACACTACTAAGTGTGATCCATCTAATATAAGTTTCTACTATTTTTAATTCACATAATACTAGTTCTATTCAATATATAAATTTATATTTAGTCTTTTAACTCAATTTTCACTCATATTCCATCGCTAAGTATATAATATGTTTACAATTAACCATGTCTTTGAATATTTGTCATCCCCAATTATCATGAGTGACTGTTATGCCTATCGTATTAGCTCTATTGGGAAATTGTGATCCTTAGGCAAGAGTTATACAACTCTTTATGCCAGGTGCACTTTCTTATATATGTTATATCAATTTCACCGTTTTCTATCAATGATCACGATCTTTGTGTGCAGATTCTCTTAAGGGTGAAAATGCACATGTGATTATGTCAAAGTGAACGGTTTTTAAATTGAATTAAAATGATACATTTGTATCGTTAAAATGGGGGTAATGAGCAGTGGATATGGATATTTGTACATGCCCATTGAAGTTGCTACCCACATGAATATAGATACAAATTGCATGAGGATATAGGATATAATATGGTACTTGGATCCTACTCATTGTCATCCCTAGATAAGAAATGAAGCAAACACTTTATTAAGTTGCCTTTTCAAAAATAAAATAAAAAACACTATTAAGTTTCATGTTGAAAAATCAACACACTTGTTGCATAATAGAGAAAATGATTATATTTTAAAAAAAAACATAATTAATTGGTTCTCATAAAATACACGATAAGGAGCTCTTTTCTTTGCTTACCAAATCAAGCTATCAATTATCTATACACATTAATTTTTACACTTGAATGTATTAATGTTTAAAATGTGTACTATATACTTTTATTTTGTTAATTTCTTTTTCTTATTTTGGTTTTAAGATATACGTTACTTTTCCTTTCTACTTTTAGAGTATTTTTCTCTCTTTTTCATTTTTTGATGAAATCTTTTCTCTTCTTTTTCTTTTAGTTGTTCCCTCCCCTGTATTTTCTTACACTAACATTCCCTCACATGTTATTTCTTTTTACGTTTTTTATGTTCTTGTTATTATCATTATATTGTTTCTTTTATTTTGGCATGTGTGTAACCATTGTAAAATTGTTTCAGTCTTTTATTGTGTTATTCAATTTGTTACTGCTTCAATATTTTTTTTTGTATTATTTCTTTTCTGTTTTTATCATTATAAATTTCATTTTTTAATTAATTAATTAATTTTCTATCATTCCTTTTACCAATTTTATGTTTGAGGCTATGTTATGCAAAAACCCAATTTCCCTAACAAGCATCCCCAACAAAGGAACACATGTCTTAAAATGTAAATAGTATTGATGTTGATGTAAATCTCACACTATACACTACCACCAACTATAAAAAAATGTAAATAGTGTGTAAAATCTCACAAAAAAAAAAATACAATGTTGAAGTTTTCCTAGCATAATGTTTGAAAAATTAAGCATCCAATGTTGTTAAGGATTAGGAATGTACTCTATGGACCACATTTATGTTGGTCCACTCCATATATCATAGGTTATCCATTTTCCTCTTTCCTTATTTAATCTCTAGACTTTTACCAAATGGAAAGTAACGGAATCTTTGGACTAATCCGTCATTTCCGTAATTGTAGTAGAAACCCAACATAGACAAAATTACGAACACACTCACCAACACTTACACATACCCCATCAAAAGCGTGCGCAATGCGCATCGTTCTCATCAACACCGCTGATTAAATCTCATCCCTCCATCATATCCCACTAATAAAATCAACGGTTCACATTTTCTCACTGCACTGAAACGCACTGTAGGAAAGAAGTACCGTAGTTAATGCATTACATCACACCTTTTAATAGTGAGATAGAGAGCGTTGACACATTGCAAACTCACTCTCAAGAGCTTTCAAAACTCATAACTTAACTCAGAAAGTACTGTGTGAGTGTTTTGTACTGTGTTTCTGTTTTGTTTTTCTCTCTCTCTTTTCTGGGTATGTCAAATTTAGGGTTTTGGTTCTTTCTTCTTAGCTAGTGTACTCTTAGCAAATTTCTCCTTCAACACAAAATTAATTATTTTTCAACCATTTCATTTCAAGGTCACTTAAATTTTATATTTTTTTGTAAAAATTAAAATTTTTGTTTGTTTATTTTGTTGGGTCTTTCTGGTCATGCATGCTACATTACTATTCTGATTTTTGTGTTTTAATTTAATGTTTTGTTTTGTAAAAATGGGTT
>Ga0209282_1002612_pt1 | contig 10474 bp, 5 predicted proteins | sample Mtrugardesep15_FD_187529 | JGI IMG/M metagenome (GOLD analysis project Ga0209282, IMG submission 187529) | Root nodule microbial communities of legume samples collected from California, USA - M. trunc garden sep15 (SPAdes) (version 2) | ecosystem: Host-associated > Plants > Roots > Nodule...
AAAATTGTACTATAAAACAGACACATTAACTACACCAACAACATTTCTTAAGAAATGTGAAAAAAGCAATAGGTGGTTATATTAAGGGACGGAGGGAGTATAACAGAGTTAAAATTTGAGAGAAGCATATTTTTAAACAAAACAACATAGGAGTCTTCGTATGTTTTTCAACTTAAGCGCAAAAGGTCCAAAAGATTAACTGAACAATACAAAGACCAAATATGGGGCAAAAATTGATTTTATGGGGAAAAAAATTGACAAGATTGATCCACGTATCCAAGAGGGGGTACAACATTGTGGCTCCAAGGCATGATGGTTCAAGAGCTATACATCATTTTTAACCTTCAAGATACGCTCGATTGTGGTTGCTCCGCCAAAGTTCTCAACACGCAACTGTAGCTTTCCATATTCAGTTTCATGTACTTCAATATTTTTATAAGTTTTGAGTTTCGCCTGCTTCTCTAAAAAATTGAGCATAGACCAAAGGCCTCGGCGATAGTTCATGAGAAGAAACTCTAGCTTTCCAATTTCATGACAGTAAAATTTAGTCTTTTCATCAGTTTCGGGATTCACCTGCTGGTTTAAAAAATTTAATCAGAGACTCAAGGCATACACATTATTACAGTAACTGACTAAAGTTTAAAAAATATGTAACTAAACAACAATCGGCAAGGAAATAAAGAGGGTAAAGTGATATCAAATAGTTCAAATCCTTATCTCTCATTCATACACATTATTACAGTATTTCAAATCTCAAACATTCTACCAACGTATGTTAGAAACAACTGAGCTGAAGTTTTGCAGAAAAATAAAATGATTACAAAGAACTGACACAAACACACACCAAAGATATGAACAAGATGCAAGAAAAATACTGCAAGGTATTTCAACTCACGAAATAGAAAGATACATGTTACAGAAAAAAAATGGAGCAGATATTCGACACTAATCCCATATTATGCAAACTAGCATACAAAGCAAATTATAATATTGAACTTATTCAAGACAAAATCATTAAGAGCATTAAATGTCTGATTTATATGTAATACCCTAGTCAGATAGGTGGAATGTTGAAGAAAGGAGTACTTATGTGAAAACAAAATCAAATACAAGTTGCTCATTATTAGGGGGCTGTTTGGAATGGCTTATGTTTGGATTATTTTGGCTTATCTACTGTTGCAAGTGCTTATGGGACGATTTGGGAGAGAATATGACCAGATATTCTGATCAGAGCTTATGAGCTCCGAGAAGCTGTTTTACCAAGAGTTGTTTGGATCCCTGTTGATGGGACATTCATTGTTTGATGTGTGGAACCGTAATGGATGGTAAAAATAGAAATTAAGAATGAATTCAAATATGTAGAAAGAAACTAAAATTGTGAAATTTGAATCAAAAGCAAAAAGGTCCCATCCAGAAAAACATGCCTGGGTTGGTTGGTCATTGAAAAGGGCATCTGGCTTGCTGGTAGAACGGTCTACAGCTGGAAAAAATAAGATGCCAAAATGTGAGTTAAATTTAATATTGCAAGATCGGGGAAGGGTCACTAGATCGTAAATCATAGGATCGTAACACGGATTGTAGAAGATCCTATCAAATTTAGAAGTAAATCACGCCTAATAACAACTAAAATCCACCAAAAACTTGATAAAACCCCCCAAAATTTTACAAAAACAACATAAAGCTTCCAAACAAGGATATTTGAGGGTTGTTTTAATTGAAACCAGGTCGCCTGACCCGACCAGGAAAACTCAGAAATAGCAGAACTCGAGGCATAATATATGTAACTAAACAACAATCAGCAAGGAAGTCACGAGGGGACACGTTGAAATCCTCATCTCTCAATCATACACATTGCAATGTTTACGCATTTTATCAACTTAAGTTATGAAAAACTGAGCTAAATCTATTTGCAGAAATACTAAATGTGACACACACATGAACAATGTTACAACTTAAGATATCAAATAAAGAATTGAAATATATATGTAGAAAGAAACTAAAATTGTGAAACTTGCCTTGACTGGTTTAGAAGGGTCTCGATTCTCAAATAGCAGCTTCTGCGAAGAAATGGAAGAGAGATTCCTATCTTTTTGATATTTCCATCTATGCCCCTTTTTCTTTCCCAAAACCACCAATAATAAAAGTCATCTCACCACTAATAGTAGAACTTGATGATTGCAAAATTAAACAAAATTTAGTACAATAATAATAAAAGACAACGAGAAGAATTATTAACAATAAAGTAATCGACTTAAAATAAAATGTATAGTAATTAGTAAATTAATTTAATAATACACTTAACAAAGACTATTAAATTTGTATCCGAAAGAATATTCATTTTTTTCTCTCTATCATATGTTTTAAGTTTGATTTTTTATAGATGGGCTTTTTTGTCAATTCATAAATTCATTCAACTTCTCTCTCTTCTATTTCTCTCATCTCTCTCTTATACCAAACAATACATCAAATCTACTCTATTTATCACATACTTCTCTCTTCTCAAACTCTCTCTCACCTATTTTTCTCTTCACAACTTCTCTTCTAAACTAAACACATCCTAAAAGATAATATTATTTGTTTAAAAATGTTTTGCGAATTTTAAAATGACTTGCAATATTTTAATGACTATAGAAATTTTAAAAGACTATATAGACTTATGATAGAAAAACTAAATAGTCTTCTAAAAATAAGCAGGACGATGATCATTCGCCCCTCCCAGCTAGCAAAATTTTAAAGGTTTTTGAAGGCCGGCATGATCGTGCGGCTCACAAGCACGACCGTGTGTCTAGTGTAGAAAAAAATATTTGTTACAAACTCTTAGAATCTTTTGGTTTATGACTTGTAACTCGTTTTTAATGTATTGTACAAGGCTCTAGGCTATAAATAGACCTTACTTCTGAGGAAAAAGGGATATCGGATATTTGTAAACTTAATCTAAAGTTGAAAGCATAGTTTTGCATTGTTATAAGTTCTTTGTTCTTTAGTTTTTCAGTTCTTTACATTCTTGTTTTACTTTTCAATCATTTATCTTTATGCCTTTTACTTTCATGTTTTTATTAGGCATGACAACAAAACCCATACTTATGGTTACCGTCCCGAACCAAACTCAATTTGACGGGTTTTTTCCGTTTTGACTGGGTTTGGGTGTGGGTTTGAGTTTTCCCCGATTTTAAAACACGGGTATGGGACGGGTAATGGGTATATAGATACCCACCCCGAACCCATACCCAAACCCGTCCCAAATGCAAAAAATTACTTTTATGTTGATATGCAATATTATTTGTTTGATAATTGTCATGTTATAAAAACTACTATTGATATTTAAAGGAGAAACTAAATCAATCGGTCTAACAAATGTTTAAGTGAACATATTACTGGATAATGCATTACAACATTTCTTTAGGGGTTGCAAAAAAACTTCTATTTTTATTAAAAAAAATATTGAATACGGGGACGGGGATGAGGCAGGGATACCCGAACCCGTCGGGGATGGGGATGAGGTTCACTTTTTCATCCCCGTTGAGTATGGGTAGGGTAACAGGTAAGTATATGAGAATCGGGTATGGGGACGGGGAATTTTAAACTCGTCCCCACCCCGCCCCATTGTCATGCCTAGTTTTTATATTTTAATATCTTGTTTGCTATGATCATGTGTGAGTAGATTTTTTTAGTTTTGGGATTGTTGGAATCATCTAATGATTGAATTATAATCAACCTAAGTCTAAACTCTATTTTATAAGAATCCATTTTTTAATATAATTTTATCGTCATTAAATTTTATAACAAATATTAAACGAAAAACAGAGATGTGAAGTTTGATATTGTTATTTAATCATATCTTAAATATCAAACGAAGAATCGAGATGTAAAGTTTGATATTGGATCAAATGAGATTAAACAATATAAACAAAACATGAGAATAATTTTGTGAGTCTTAGGACTATAAAGTTGCATTCAAAGGATCTCAATAATAATCAACAATGAGAATAAGTTTGATTATTGTTAAGACACATTCATTTATTCTTAGAGGAACCATGAAATACTAGAGAACACATTGTCTCAAATCACTTACTTTAATCCATAACAAATGGACCATGCACACAATTAGAAAAGGAATATTTCATATGGGTAGAAAGGGGACCACGTTTTTTTAGAGGATTTGGAAATACATGGCAAGGAATAAAAATAACTTCAAAAATAAAATATCATCATATAAATCATAAATGTTGAAAAGACATAGTTAAGTTCAAAAAATAAAGTAGAAAGACAACTCGTTTTTGAAGTGGAATCGAGCTACAGTTACTACTCACTTGCTAAACTAACCAGCCCATAAAATACAAGTAGGAACAATATTTTAATATATAGTTAATTCATAAGTCTCAATTGCAGAAGGTGGGGTTGGCATCAGATGAAAACTTGACAATCAGAGGCTGTTATCTCCCTTCAGTCTGTTGCTTGTGTCACAAGGAAGTAGAAACTGCAGATAATTTATTCCTTCAATGCTCTTTTGCTGTTGCAATATGGAATGGATATGCCCAATCATCAAAACTTTCAAAACAATTTGGTTTTGTAGAAATAACTTAAGATTTAACAAAGAAATTGAATGTGCTGAAATTATGGGAGTAATTTTAGCAATTGAATGTGCCTCTCAAAGAAATTGGACCAATACATGGATAGAAAGTGAGTCAGTCCTAGCTACCTTGGCATTCAAGTCACCTAGTATCATACCTTGGCAGCTCAAGAATAGATGGCTTAACTGTCTCTCAAAACACTCAACAATGAACTTCATTATCACCCACATTTTCTATATTCATAATCACTTCGTTATAAATATTCTATAGAAATTTATTTGAAATAATTTTGTTGTTTATGTATAATCCTAAACAATCATACTTGATAAATCAAGGATTTTTCCTCTTCATCTTTGATAGTGTTAATCATAAGAGCCACTTGGACACATCTTATAGCCACTCGAAGCATATTAACCCTCCTCTCTTCATTTGCATACTCTTTCAATGAACTACAACTATCAAACACTTCACCTGTCTGCCCATTCTTCCCTTACAACTGATTGAACCCATTCGGTAATACCATTACTCTTCACAAAATGATGTTTGCTAATTTCATTGACTCATCACCTTTTCCAAGTCTTTTGTAGACAGAGTAAGGCAAAATACTTACGGTAAGAAATCAAAATGTGAGCTAACATAGAACATGAAAGTAAAAAAGAGTTGGATCTCCTCATGGTTGGTTCTAAAGTCAATATATAAAACATTATTGCATTGAGAAAATTAACTTTGAATTTCAATTGCCTAACAATCTTAAACTAAGTGGTGATTTGCATATATCCAGCAGTTTACGTGCGTTAATTAACGAGGAGTGCCAGAAACATTTTCTTTTTAACATTCACTCATTTATTGAGTTAAGGGACCAAAAGTGACCTAAAATTAAGTTAAGGGACCAAAAGTGTAATTTTGCCTTACTAAAATTATAACAAATATTACTCTTTTTTAAGAGTACAAATATATTTTTGAGGGTGTACAATATTATAGATCCAAGGTATGATGGTTCAAGAGCTATATATCATTTTTAACCTTCAAGATACGCTCGATGGTGGTTGCTCCGCCAAAGTTCTCAACACGAAACTGTAGCTTTCCAAATTCAGTCTCATGTATTTCAATAGTTTTCCAAGTTTTGAGATCCGCCTGCTGGTCTAAAAATTTGATCAGAGACTCGAATCCGTGGCCACCATAGTTACCAAGAAACCGTACGTTTCCAAATTCAGTGTAGTACTCTTTATTCTCTTCATAAGTTTTCTGATTCACCAGCTGGTTTAAAAATTTGAACAGAGACTCTAAGGCATCTAAATCTCACTAAAAAACAATTGGCAAGGAAATAAGGATAGGACATCAATATCGAACAGTTCAAATCCTCATCAGTCATTCATTCACATCATTATGGTTACAACTCAAGCATTTTATCAACCTATGTATGTTATAAACAACTGAGCTGAAGTTTTTTGCATGAAAATTAAACGATTACAACGAACCGACATACACACACACACACCAAAGATATGCACAAGATGCAAGACAAAATACGTCGTATTTTTGTTTTGAAACATGTATTTTTCTATTGTGACTTGAAATATCTGGCATACAGAACAACATGTAACATTGAACTTATTCAAGTACAAGTTGCTCATTGTTAGGGGGCTGTTTGGAATGGCTTTATGTATGGATTATTCTGGCTTATCTACTGTTGCAAGTGCTTATGGGACTATTTGGGAGAGAATATGATCAGAGCTTATGAGCTCCTAGAATCTGTTTTACCAAGAGGCATTTGGAACCTTGTTGACGGGACATTCATTGTTTGATGTGTGGAGGCATTTTTTACCTTCCTGCCTTTGACTCTACGCTCGGTGGAGGCATGCTTCGTAACACGGTACAGTATATTTCCAACTAGATACACATGTACGTCAGTCTCTCTGTTTCTGGAAATTGCCTGCTAGTGTACACATCGCTATGCTTACGACTCAAGCATTTTATCAACTTAAGTTATGAACAACTGAGCTAAAAGATATTTGCAGAAAAATTAAATGTTACAAATAACAGACACCCACATCAAAGATATGAACAAGATGCAAGATAAAATACTGCCAGCTATTTCAAGCCTCCGAAAATCGAGCAGATGCTTAACATTAATCCCATATTAATGCAAACAACCATTGAATGCAGAACAATATGTAACATTGTCTATTTAAAGAAACTAAAATTGTGAAACTTAGTTGGGATTTCCAGAAAGACTTGCCTTGGGTCGTGAATTATGTCATTTTCTCAAATTATTATCAATATCGACGTGTGACAGTGCCAGTATCCGTGTTTAATAGTCACATGGTTGGTTCAAAAGTCGATACATAAAAGGTTACAACATCGAAAAAACTAACTATGTCTTTCAGTAGCCTAATAATATTAAAAAATGAGGTGATTTGCATACATCAAACAGTTAACATGGATTAATTCACAATCAAGATATTCTGGCATTAACAAAATTGCAAAATTATAATTATCCAATGTTAATAATGATACATATAACATAATATGATGATGCAAGAAACAAAATTGTTAAAAGTGGCAAACCTTGATAGAGAGAGACCTGAAATAGAGAAGGAGAAAGCAAAGAAGAAAACGAACGTGCGACGAGAAATTAACTAAATTAGGGGACTACTACTTACACCCCCATTGTTTTTATATACATCTCACGTTATTCTTTTTTCAAAATTGTTTTTTCACTAGTGATTAATTTTTTTTAGAGGATCCATTAGTGATTCATTTTTGTTAGAAAAATGTTGGATACATAGATTCTTCCCTTCCGACAAAATTTATTTCGTACGCAATAAGTCAGATATCAAGTTATTGACATTGACATTTACGTAAGGGCTCAAGCCTGTCAAGCTTGTAACTTGTATTAAACATAAGAATTTATTATTAAAACAACATGCTCAAAAAATGTTTTATCACAACCGATAATACAAACCTACAAAGATATGAATTTATTATTTTGAAAGTTTATTGTAATATTTACTCATATTTAAAAATAATACTATGTGGTGTATTTTTTTTCTAATCATTGTTCTTTTACTTATTGATTTTAAGTACTTAATTAAGAAACTAGTTATAGGTGTATTTGGTACTAAATGGGTAAGACCACATATATTAAGGGTAAGTTTAGATTGATCTATTTGATTATGTCTCCTTACATAAGTATTTGCAAAATTATTTGAAAGAACTTATGAGTTATGATAACAATTTATAATATAATTTTAAGTTGTTTTCAGCTTATCTCTATACACTCTTTAAAAGTAGATTATTAAAACAACTTATATCCTTTATGGAAATAGTCTGACATTTTCAAAATTACCTAAGGGACCATGCACACAAGTAGAAAATTAGAGGATTTGGATATACACATGCTTAGGAATAAAAAGTAAAATAATAAAAAAAACTTAAAAAAATCATATAAATGTTTTTTTTGGGAAAAGAATATCATATAAATGTAAAGACAAAGACATAGTTCAAAAAATAAAATAAGAAAGGTATAGTTGGTTGTGCAAGTGGAATCCTGAATAAGAAAGGAACAATATTTTCATCTATAGTTAATTCACAAGTCTCAAACTAGTTTTGTTTCAATCCCTGAATTCATGGTTATTCATAGGCTTAATAAATGTTTAGAATGACAAAGATTTTGATACAGGGGCATTATGATCTTGTTGAAACTTCAAGTGTAACTTTTAAAAGTTAGACTTTTTATCAAAATCACAGTGACACACCGTGATTTTGATAAACTCATTGTCAATCCAAACATGCATTTATAAATATTTCAAAGAAATTAATTTGCATGATTTTTTTCTTTCTGTATAATTCTAAACAATCAAACTTGATAAATCAAGGATTTTTCCTCTTCATCTTTGATAGTGTTAATCATAAGAGCCACTTGGTTCATAGTTGGTCTAGCCTCTAAGGAACTATTGACACATCTTATAGCCACTTGAAGCATATTAACCATCCTCTCTTCACTTGCATACTCTTTCAATAATGACCTATCAAACACTTCACCTGTCCATTCTTCCCTTACAACTGATTGAACCCATTCAGTCAAGTCAATACCATTACTCTTCACCAATTTTCCAGTTAGTAGTTCAAGAAGAATAACACCAAATCCATAAACATCTTCCTTGCATGCATTAGCATCATTAGGAGTTGCAAAAGTTGAACTTTGTTGATCATCCTTTGGCATAGTGCCATATTCACTAATACAAGGCTCCATGTTAATGTTTAGCAAAATGTTTGAGGATTTCATGTTACCATGAATAATACCATGTTGGCCAAGCTCTTGATGCATGAAAGCTAATGCTTCAGCAATTGTTGATGCAAGTCCAAGTCTGCTGCTCCAATCAAAGGTTTTTGATGTGCCTGAAAGCATATCTAGTACTTTAGCTATCCCATGTTGCTTCATCCTTTGAAATAATTTGTCATCAAGTCCTTGAACTTTTATATAACTTGTAATTGAATCCCTTAATTCAAGGACCTATTTATAAATTATCTAAAAGTTCAAGGAACTGATTAAAAATATTTAAACTCAAGGGCCTAATTGCAATTTGTTAATAAATTTAGGGACTCAAATGTAAAAAATAATATATTTCAAGGACTTATTTCAGGGACCTAGAGAGTAATTAAACCAATAAATGAAGTGTAGGATATATAAAAACAAAATGAAGATTTGGTATTTAAAATTTACCATGTAGAAGCTTGAACAAACTTCCATTCTGCTGATATTCATAGACCAAAAGCTTCTCTTGTTTGGAACAATAGAAAGCAAGAGGTGCAAGTACATGAGGGTGCTTTGCTTGATTCAATAGTTGCATTCTTTGCTTGAATTCAACACTGGAAATACTCCAATCCTTAATCCTTTTTACAACCACTTGAATCCCATTGGTTAGCATCACCTTATAAAGACTTCCATTCTTTCCTCTTCCTATCATTTCAGCAGGTGCTTTCAACAACTCCTCCAATTTCAATTCACTCACCACTGGCCTTGAAAGAACAATAAGCGATTGTTGTGAGACCATTCCGCTTTCAGAAGTGACTGAAAATCCTGATTTGCTTAGCTCTTCTGCTTTGGATTCGCTTGAAACATAGCTCGGTTTTTCTATATCATCATTCAGTTTTGCTTGAACTTTTTTCCCACTCTTCTTTCTTATACACAGCTTCCAGACTACAAAAAAGACTATGATAAAACCTAATGCAGCATAACCTGAGTACATAAGAATTTGTTCTTTAGAAGCACCCTTTGATTCTTGTTCTGATATTTTACTAACAGTACTTAAAGGTTGACTAGTACAATTTTTTTGTAGTGGATATCCACATAGTCTTGGATTACCAAAAAAACTGTCTGCAAAGAAATAACCTTGCAAATCTGGAATTGGACCACTAAAATTGTTAAAGGAAACATTGAAACTGTCAAAATTAGAGAAATAAAATGTTGGTATATTTCCACTAAGTTCATTGTTTTGTGCTAGGAACATATTGAGGCCTGAGATTCTAGCCAGGTTTGGCAACGGTCCCGAAAACTTGTTATTTGAAATGTCTAGTCTTTTCAAATTGTTCAACATGGCAAGTGAAGTGGGAAGGTTTCCAGTAAGTTGGTTTCCGCTCAGGTGAAGGCGAGTGAGTTGTTTGCAGTTTCCGATCTCCGATGTTATTTCACCTCTGATGTTGTTGTCATCAAGACTAAGAAAGGTGAGAGATTCAGCTAGAGGCTGCATGTTGCAAAGCAAGGCAACATCAAGAGTTCCAGACAAATTGAACCTGTAAAGATCCAACTTCTTTATTGACATTTGTGCATTACAGTATACACCATTCCAATGATCCTTGCAGGGATCAGTGTCTGGTTTCCAGACCAAAGTTGAATTATT
>Ga0209282_1002613_pt1 | contig 10473 bp, 6 predicted proteins | sample Mtrugardesep15_FD_187529 | JGI IMG/M metagenome (GOLD analysis project Ga0209282, IMG submission 187529) | Root nodule microbial communities of legume samples collected from California, USA - M. trunc garden sep15 (SPAdes) (version 2) | ecosystem: Host-associated > Plants > Roots > Nodule...
TCCCAGTTCTATTTGAGAAACTACTTTGCACTACACTTATTTCTCGTCTGAAATTTAAACTTTTGTTTGTCACGTTGTAGAAGTGTAAGTGGCGGAGCTGTAATAGGGCTCGGGTTAACCCACCCCATTAAAAAAACTATTTTTTTTTATTGGAGATATTATTAAAATATCTTTTAATTTTAAATAAAATTATTTTGCGGTCCACATTTTTCTCCATCTTAATACGTATTACAATCACATTTTCAAGTTACTTGAAATACATAGATAATTACTTTCAATTTTTCAAGATATGTAATTTAGATTTAATGGTCAACTTTGTGTTTAAGGTGTTGGAATATTTTAAGATTTAACTATATTTCAATGTCATTATGTGGGCAAATATCATGATAATAATTACATTAGTTATTTATCAATTTGGAGCCTTAATTGATTAGTGATAAAATTAAGTAGTAAGGCTAATTATATTTCTATTTGGATAATTAATTATTAAATTGATTGATATGAACTCAATATGGCAATATGGGTGGATGTTTGATGGTCTCATTAACGGAAATGTTTGATGGTCTCATTAATCATTAGCGGAATAATGGAAAACCTTAATGAACATCGCAATATAAGAGGTTTTGGTCCCCAATACATTGTACACTGCAATACATTTTCTTCTTTCTATCTAAAGAGAACTTGAGGTATAAAGGTACCGGTTGAGGAATGACCAAATCAGTTGTTGTTAACCTTTGTTGTGTTTCATATTAGATCATCTTCCATCTTGTTTCAGATTATTGTTGTTGAGATGATTACAATCAAAGCTTCATCAAGTATTGGTGATACCTAAATTTTTATTTTTCTTAATAAATCAAACATATCGTAGATCTGATCATAATCACGTTTAATGTTTTGTTTGTTTTCGCTATTGTTTCATAATGATTTAACATGTTTTATGAAAAATTGTTTTTATTTAGACCTAATATCTAAAATAAGGCTTATTTTAAATATAGATTACATATACATATATAGTTTATTTTGATGGCTCATCCAAACATTTTATTCTGGCTCCACCACTTAGAAGTGATACCTCTTCTAATAAACTCTCGATCCTTGTGTTAAATCTTTTGTAACAATCTTCAAATCATTATCTGTATGCAGAAGTTGATTAATTTTTAATGAATCAAGTTCTAATGTTTGAAATTATACAGAAAAGACACTATAGATTATAAAAGATGAACAAAATGTAGTATAAATGTTTTTAACCGTATGCTGTTTTTCCTTTGACCAAAATAATTGTATATTATTTAAATTTAAATAAGGGATAATACAAATAAATTTCCAGTAATTAAATTACAGCACAAAGTTTCGACGGTTTCAATCACTCTTTACATTTTGTTCCTTATTCAAAGCATCAACCAAGTATATAAACGATCTTGATTCCTCATCTTAATCATGTCAACCTGCAAACTTTTGGATTATTTGACACCCTTTGTTTTGATTCTATAGTTGGCTGCAACAAATTAATGGGTGTAATTAAAATGAACAAATAAAATCAGTAAAGTGCCACATACATGCATATCAAAAGAAAACCGATTAGTTGATCTCAAATAGTTAATGAGTTTTAGTTGAAATATTCATAAGAACTCGAGTTTAAACCGAAAGTTGATATCAAAAAAATAGAAGATTGAATTGATTACCTGATGTTATTGTTGGTGTTGGAGGTGAAAGAGTGTTGGTATTGCAGCACTTAGCACAGATGCATTGAACAAAACAATTGCACACAGTATTCTTCAAACACTTTCTCTTTGGAGGAATCACAGTTGCATCATTATTGCCTTTGCCCCATGGCTCTGTCTTGTGTTGAATAGTAGTAACTTTTTTCTCGTTTTGCTCTACGGCTGCAAGTTTTACTATGTCAACCCCTTCGCAACAGAACCTCAACCTTCTCATCATTTTCCTCTCCCTCTCCCACTACTCCCAATTCTATTGCATACAATATGTCACTGTAAGCTCTTTCTCATGTTATATAAGCCACCCTTTTTAAGTTGTAATCATATATATATATATATCAACTATAATAATCAAACTTTTGTCTTAAGAGATGAGACAATGTGGACGTGGTTTTGTATACCTGTCCTGTTTTAAAATTATTAAGATTTTTATTTAAGTTCGTATAATTATTTATTTTTTGATAAATAATTTATTTATTATGTTCTTACTTTGACTATTGACCATTATTAATAGAAAATAAATTATTGTTTTTGTCATAAATACTATTTTGATCATTATTAATTTTTTTTTGTCATATTTGTCTATATCAATATAACCAAGTGTCCAAAATCTTAATGACAAATTATTTGGAACATGAATTCGAATCCTAACAAGAACAATTTTGCCAAAATCTTATTATCTCTCGATCAAATCTAAATTATAAATTACTAGAATCACTTTAAACTAAATCAAGTAATTGAGTTCAAACGTTTTGTAACGTAGAGACTATTAAAAATGTTTATCTAAATAGAAAAACAGAGAAAAAAACAACTACAATTATGACAAGCATGGGCATTCTTGTAATGCAGTAACTATTTTTTTGAGGAGGGTCGGAGAGGTGCAGCACAAGACAATGCAGTAACTATTTTTTTGAGGAGCGTTGGAGAGGTGCAACACAAGACACAAAGATTTATGGCATTCATCTTGGTATTACTCTCGTCCAAACACATTTAACTGCAAAATTCTGATCAGATCTGATACACTAGTATTGATATGATTACAACTTTTTTTTAAGCAATATAATTACACCTTGTAATGCAGTAACTATCGTAATGAACGTAATTATTTATAAAAAAAATAAAAAGTAACAACTAGACAACATTTTGGTCTGGCATGGGTCTTTGGGTTTGGCTAGATTTGGTTCAATTTAGTCTGGCATTGCTATGATCAGATTCAGTTTAGTTTCTACATATGGAAAAGAAATCACAGGTGCTGCAATAAATTCGACACAACTTCTCAATGTGACTCAAATTGAGCAAACCTAGTGACTATTTGCAATTGGAATAGAGGGCACACGCATATTTCAACTTCTATACATTCTAAATAGTAGTGAAATTGTGAATTATCCTGTCATGTCTTGCCGTAATACTACAAATCTAGAGTCAAGAGCGGCTATCATATGCATCTAACACTACATGAAAAAAAGTCTTCGTAACAAGTGTTGGTCCTACTTGCAGACACCAGTATGATTTGCATTCTCTTTTATCCAAGGATGCTCCATTATCTCCTGAAGTGAAAGCCTTTTTGAAGAATCTTTTATCAGGAGCTACACAAATTTACTTAGATCAGTAAGAAGAACAACCTAATCATGGTATGAAAATGAAGATAGATACATAATATAATATGATATAATCATTAATCATACCCCACTTATCAGATTTTTGGCCTGTTTAGAAACAAGAGGAGTACAAGGGAAGCTCAGATCAATCTTTACTATCCTGCACAAGTTCGAATTTAAATAGTACATTATGTTAATATATTGGAAATGATTTAGTTTACTATATATACATTACTCATGCCCTTTCATACCTTCTGAAGGTATCATCTTGACTTTCTGCCTCAAACGGAGGAACACCATAGAGGAACTCATAACAAAGGACACCTAGAGTCCAGTTATCAACTGCATAATCATGACCTTTATTTTCTACCATTTCAGGAGCTAAATAGTCCAATGTTCCACACATGGTTTTTCTTTTTTTGTCTTTGTCTTCAGATTGTACAGACCAACCAAAGTCTGCAATCTTTAGACGACCCTGTAAACAAGCCATTATCAAATTAGTTGTGCAAGTTTCCTCAAAACTCAGATTAATAAAATTATATAATCAACTCACAAACTAATTCCCAACTATTTTCATTATATATCTACAATTAAGATTATCTAAAAAGATTGAAATGAACTACAATATGTTTTATGACGTAAACTATGCTGCCATAATTGGCACAAAGCAACGAAAATAATTGTTGTTAGCATTCGAAAAGAACGATAAAAACAGGCAAATGAATAAAAAGATACCTCATGGTCAAGCAACAGATTTCCAGGCTTGATATCCCTGTGAATAACATGCTTCTCGTGGCAATATGTCAATGCCTTTGTGAGGCTTAAAAGGTACTAAAATTTTCAAATTTGAAATAAACAATAGAGTCAGTATAAAACAAAGATTTGCTTCAAAAAACAATTATAAGCATATAATGATAGAATATAACATAATCCCTTCCTTTTTAGACATTCTTTGTAAATAAACTTTCTAGCTTTGAATCCAATTTTTACTTGCTTTCTCTGTAGTCCATATTATACACATTTCATTACAAATTTACAATTAGCTTAACTGTTAATATTATCAGAGACATATCAGTGATATCAAAATTCCTAAGAAGTCCGGATCCATAGTGCGATGTGGATATATACCATCCGAGACAGATACAGGAACACGAGAAACTAATAAAGATTTACCGTTGCAGCTTGTTTCTCTGAGAAATGACCTATTTCGCGAAGCAGCATGTATAGCTCACCATTATGAGCATATTCAAGAATCAAGTAAACACGCTCTGAATCATGAAACCAACCATAGAGACGCAAGATGTTTAAGACTTATCTGTATCTCCATTTCCCTCCCAAGTTGTTTGTGAAGTTGATACTTCTCTAGTTGTTCCTTAAAGATAACCTTCAATGCAACCACATATTTGCTCTGAAAAAATTTCACAATTAGTAAAAAAATCTATTGGATCCCACTCAATATTTGAATTTTTCCTGTACTTGAAAATCTACTTAAGAATAGCTTATTGTAACCAAACACTACCTAAATATACAATCCAATTATAGAAAATGCTATTATTAGGTCTAGTCATTGAAAAATCAATATTTGATTTGATGCAACGTATAAAAGGAAAAAGAAAATTGGTTAACCTTGATTTCTCTGGCAACGTAGACTCTGCCGAATTTGCCTCTCCCGAGTGGCTTTCCGATTTCGAAGTCGTTGATAGACCAATCCCGTTTCTGATTTTGATCCATTAGGTTTCTGAAAACTGGTTTGTGTTTTGAGAAATGAGAATTTGAATTTGTTGATAGAACAGAAGTGGAAGGTGAATCGCAATCAGCGGAGGAGAATCGCACAAAAGAGAGCGAAATGGTTACTCAAGGGAATTATGTCTGTCTTCTTAAGTTCTTGTTATAAAAGCTAAGTTTGGTTTCCCTCCTTGTCATATTTCCCAAGCTTACATAACAAGTCTCAAGAGTACATTTCCCTAGTAACCAAAAAAACTAGTCATTTCCCTCTTAATTCTTGGTGACCTTGTAGCTACCAATTTCGAATTTCTCTCCTCTAAGTTATGAAGTTCATATACATGATACGATACGGGCCTGGTATGGACAAAAAATTTACTCCCTCCGTCCCATAATATAACCCCCATTTTGTTTATTTTTTTGTCCCTAAATATAATCCCTTTTCAAATTACAACACACATTAATTATTTTTTTCCATATATACCCTTATTTAATACTACTACTAATTCTAAAATTACAATAAATTGACTTTTCACATTATCTCTTTAATGAGGGTAATTTTGTAAAATTGTACTATAAAACAGACACATTAACTACACCAACAACATTTCTTAAGAAATGTGAAAAAAGCAATAGGTGGCTATATTAAGAGACGGAGGGAGTATAATTTAAGATAGGATACGGCCGAGATACTTCAATAAAAAATTAAATTTAAATTACATATTAAAACTCAAAATACAAAAATCAAACTTTTTTTTAATATCAATCCATGCATTAATTAGAGTTATAATTGAAAAAATAATAATAATATTGCATTAAAAAGTAAAACTGGTCAGTTTTTTTGGTATACTTAATTTTTACAAAAGACTCACTTATCATAAGACGGATGGAGAAATGAAAGTTCTAGAGTAAATAAAAAGGAAGAACGAAGTAATATAATAGTTTTTTTAGCGTGCAAACGAAGTGACAACCATCATGTTAAATTTTACATATGGAGTTTCGGGCTCGAGCTCGTGAAAGGGTCTACTCTAACCATATTAACAATCTCAATCGAGTTAGCCCTTTTGAACTATAGTCGTTTTATCCATACATAGTTGATTTTATATACATAAATTGTTTCTTTGGATTTCTTAAATAATATCATAAATATTTGTTCGCATTTTCTTTTTAAATGTATAAAGAATTTATTTAAACATTTATAAGGAAAAATAAGAGTTTTGTTCTAAGCATAGACGATGAATGTTATTTTATATCTTGAGAGAGAATGAAAGAGAGGATAAATCAGAAAAGAGTAATGAATGTGATATGATAGACAAATATGAAGAGATACATGGAGAATGAGAAATGTTGGTTGGATTTAGATTTATTTTTTTATGTTAAAAATTAGAGTGATGATATTTAAACACTTCATCTCAACATTATGAGTAAATAGGCAATTATCTTTTTGAAATTGTAAGTTTCGTTAATTATCTTTTTGAAATTAATAAAACTTCAATTACCCCCTGAAATTGCACAGCGTTAATCAATTTATCTCCTCCGTCAAATTTTTCTGTTAGTCAACATGATGTTTTGCAAATACCCCCTGAAGTTTTGCACTTATGTGCAAAATGCCCCCCGAATTTAAAAATTTATATTTATTTTTTTATCCTTAACTCAAAAAAATTTAAAGGCAAACAATTAACTTAGGCCATTTTCATGGTGACATTTAGCCTGGACAGTTTTTTCCCACCATGAGAAAATGTCCTTCTGTAGGACAGGTGGCAGTGGAAAAACCGGTTAAGAAAAAAATAAAATAAAAATGAAATTTGTTTTTTAATGTTGTTTGTTTTTTCTACTGTACCTCTTATGTTTACTAACATCTGGTATTTCCAGAGCATAGTAATGTAAGCTCAATTCCTTCCATCTTCTCTCCAACAACTAAAAACGAAACCTAACAAATCCATTGACACATGTTCTATGTCATCCATGGATAAAGGCCACCCAATTTTCTTCTCTTCTCTCCTCTTCCCATCGTCACTATATTAGTACAAATTTTATTTTTATTTATATAATGAACTTCCAACCAAAATCAAAACAGAAGAAAAGGGTCTTCATCTTTGAAAAACTCATGACAGCCACCGTGTAAAATAATTGAAGGGAGGAAGATTGACAACAAACCATAAACTAGAGAGACACCTTGTTAGTTTTATTAAAGAGGGAAAAAAATGAGAAATTGTTTCTAGCTTCTTGGGAATTGATTTACAGGAAACGTGAAAGCTAGAAAATCATGCTTAACCCAATCAATTCTAGGATCCATAATTGATTTTACAACTGAGATCCAAACATGTTCAATCTTTGTTAAATCATAGTGACAACTAAAATCGTGTTTGTGGTTGTTTGTCGTGACGGAAAGAGGTTGAAGGAGAAAGGAGGAGATGGATTGGAGAAAAGGAAAGAGATGGAAGAAGACGGGATAAGATGCTTGATGCAGATCCCTTTTTAATTTTTTTAATTTTGTTTTCTACTGTTTTTTAATAAATAATGACATGTTAACGTTTTTTTTTAAAATAATTGTTAATTAAAAAAAATAAAAACTAAAAAAAATTGAATGAATAATTAAATAAATAAAGAATTAATTGTTATTAAATGATTTTCGTGGGGCCCATAAATTGGTCACACAATACTCATCAAAAAGTATTAATAATTACCAGGTAGTTAATCTTGGCCATCCAAATAAAAAACTATTATATCAATTGCTAAAAATGCAAATTTCCCATCATGGAAAAAAACTATCCATTCCCATACTAAACCCCACCCATTTTCATTGTTAAATGTCAAAATAAAATATGAAACTAGAAACAACACATGAAACATCTTATTAGGTCTTTTCATTGCAATGAGAACACATTTGGAATCCACACTCACCCACCAACCTCACAATTATTATCTTCTTCGTAATCACCTTCATAGTAATATTTTACAACTTCCATAACATGTTTCACAAGGAACAAACTTTATATCACCACAAGCATCACATCCACCATTACCTCCTTCAATGTCATTAATCCTTTCACAACAATCAAGCAATTTCTCAAGCGTCTTGTCATCATGAAGTTTCTAAATTTCCTCAACTCCACCAGCGTATTTATTTTCAATAAACACTTTTGGTAATCCTCATTTACCATAGTACCTTCACCAAGTAACTCTTTAAGCTCTTCCTTGAATCCTAAATGCATTTCTCAAGCTTTCTTGTTTGCTTTTAATATCTTTTGAATCAAGAATAGGAAAAAATATATAAATTTTTAAGTTCAGGGGGCATTTTGCACATAAGTGCAAAACTTCAGGGAGGTATTTGCAAAACGTCACGTTGACTAACAGAAGAATTTGACGGAGGGGGTAAATTGATTAACTTTGTGCAATTTCAAGAGAGTAATTGAAGTTTTGTTAATTTTAAAGAGTTAATTGACGAAACTTACAATTTTAGGAGGTAATTACCTATTTACTCCATCATTCTACATCTTCTGGTGGGTCCCATTTTCCACCTTCTAAAACACAAGAAAAGAAGGATTGAAAAAAAAAATCAAGAGGTGTGGATAAGGTGGATAGGTGACCACTAATCTTTTTATTTATAACATTTCCTAATCTTTTCTAATATACATATTTTTTCAGGCATTATTTATAAGAAATTATTATTATTTTAAAATTCAATGGATATATAAATACTTCACTTATTTTATAGATTTAAAAAGTGAATTGTTTTTTATAAATAAGAGCCGAGCCGATGGAGTAATACAACCACTAAAAAATGTTTTTCTAATAAGTAGGGAAAATGGTGAAAAAATAGGAAAATCCAACCAATGAAAAATATGTTTAAAGCCATTAGGAAACGTCATTGTAGGGTAGAAATGGACGTCATGCTCAAAATATTTATGTTGTCAGCGTAGTGACAGATGCATGCCACAAAATATGCTATATTATCCCGTTCATAACCAATTTTTGTACGGGAATTTATACGATACACCCGCTAATTAAGGTGTATCGGTACTCTTGTTTCAAAAATTTATACATTAACTATCATTTTTTATGAAAAAAAAGAGCTATTTATTGATATTGATATTTAGAAAATATCACTTTATTAGCAAAAATATCATTTTATTATTTATAAAAATCATACTAAATTTTTTTACATTTTGTTGTAAAAAATAATCAAAATTCTCTATTATGAGTAATAAAAATTCAAAAAAAATAAATTTTATTGCGTTGACGTTTTTGGTAAATAAGATTTAGTTATTATAATTATAGGTGATAGAAAATAATTTTTCCCTACAAAAAATAACTCATTTAACTATTATTTTATGGAGTTGGTGTACCAATACACTCAAATTATTAGGTGTACCATAGAATTTGCCATGAAAATAACATTTATATAGATAAGTGCTTCTCATAATAAACACTTGTTCGCAAATTAGTGTTTATTGAATTTAGAGATTGTTCTACTGCGTACCATTTGCTCATGTTAATTTTTTTCATAAAAAAAGGAAGTAACTTTTGTACTACACAAGGTAGTGCGCGCGCTATGACTATGACATGTGCTCAAAGGCACTAACTAGCATGCACTATTGTTGCCACAATGTATCCACTTTCTTTGAGAGCACAAGCAATACGTGATGCCTTAAATATTTGAAAATTCAAGCCAATATGTATAATGGACAAATCTTCACTATTCCATTTCCACTATTCTATTTATGTATATAAATACAATAAAGTATGATAAGGAAACTATATATTAATAACTAACTCAATTATTACATGTTATTTTAGGGACATATACTTGACCTATTAATACTAACAAACCTTGCTATTTATGTTCATCAATGCTAGGTTGGCTTCACTTTGCACTTCTACTTCAGGCTAGTGGTCCAGAAGAGACTGCAAAACCAAAACTCATTGGTTTTTTCAAAGGTCAAAGCTCTTGAGGATGGACTAACTGTGCATGCTCTTGAAGATTTGTTGTTGTTTTAAGTTTCTTGATCATGTTTGGTGGGGCTTTGCATTCCAAAACTCAAATGGGGAAGAACACATATTGGTTACATTTAGTGTTACTGTTGTGTTTATTGGGGATGTTTCTAAGGCCTTCTTCTTGTCAAGTTGATGAAACTACTGCTGTGTACATTGTGACTCTCAGACAAGCCCCTACTTCTCACTATCAGGGGGAGTTGAGCAGAGTTTATAACCACTTCAGACGCGGTGCTTCCGGGAGAACCAGACTTCACAAACCAAGGTAATGCACTCCTTTCACTATCTTTGTTTTGAAGGTTTAGAAAGTGTTTAAATTGCATTTAGAAATTGTATTATTACATTTCCTTATTTGGCGGATGCTTTTTTTAGCTTTCTAGTTCTACTTGATTGAAGTTTAGGCTTCTTTTGAAAGTTAAATCTGTGCTATGACGGTAACCGGC
>Ga0209282_1002616_pt1 | contig 10472 bp, 5 predicted proteins | sample Mtrugardesep15_FD_187529 | JGI IMG/M metagenome (GOLD analysis project Ga0209282, IMG submission 187529) | Root nodule microbial communities of legume samples collected from California, USA - M. trunc garden sep15 (SPAdes) (version 2) | ecosystem: Host-associated > Plants > Roots > Nodule...
CGTGCTTTTTCCTTGGTCTCAACCAGACATTTAGTTTAGTTTGCTTTTTGACTCACCAAATCTGTTACATTAGGTTGAACTTCTAAAGAATAAACTTGGATTCGACGAAGCTTTTAACTATAAGGAAGAATTAAACTTGGATGCAGCTCTAAGAAGGTGAGTTTCATGTACAAGGATATTATAAAATTTTGAATGGTCGGCCATTGTCTTGGGAAATTTAAATGATTCAAGCACTTCTGAGTTCTAATCGGGACCTGTTTGGATAAGCTGTATATAATCTATAAGCTGTTTTGAAAAGTTATCCTGAAGATCTTAACGTGGGCGGTGACATGCTTGATGCTCCCCTCCTTAACATGAAGATTCATGGCAGCAAAGTATTTCTGATCCTAAAGGGATTCACAATTTATCCTCTCTCATTTATAAGCGCATAAGAATGCAGGGTTTTTTCAAAAGCGATTACTTGCACTTGTTATCATAGGATGACACTAATGTAGATGATTAGTTTTGTTTTAGTTCGTTGGATTGAAGAATGTGGCAGCTGTACAAACTGTTGTGACAGTTAGACTTTCCCTAATTCATAGAATATTAATATAGTTGATTACTTGATCATGAAGTAACCACAAAGTTAGTTAGAAGCATTCTCCTATCAGCAATTTTAACAAAATTATTTGTGAACCAAATTAGTAGTTATTGTGATAAAAATGTGACTTTTTGAAATCTATATTATATTTTATTCTAATATATATAAACAGAGCTGACCTACCAAAACATAACTTTGATATTTGATATATGCGTGATATTAAAAACAAATTATTCTAACAATGTTATAAATAATACATTGAATCATCAATTCCAAATTAATTACTAACCATTTGGTAGTATGATATTATTTGTTATTATCTTCAGGTCATATACATTTCCTTGTGTAAAAATATTGAAAATGTTAATTTTTGAAGACTTAAAAAGATATTTAGAGTCTAAATATATGATTGAAAATGTTAATTTTCATAAAATCCTATGAAAACTTTATTCATGGATTTTCTATTTAGTAATTGATCAACATCTAGTTGCTTTGGCTGTTTTCCACCAAATAGTTTACATTTTGATGTTATGGATTGTTAATTGTTTGTACAATGAATTGTATTTCATATGCTTGTTATCTACTATGAGCCTTATTACAATTCTAAGTATTGATTTCTCCTTTACCATATTTATATTCACTTTTTCTTTAATATCCCTATTCTTATGTTCATATAGACCGAATAATCTAAGATTAGTCTACACAAAAAAAAAAAAAAGTCTAACTATATTGTTTTGATAACGCATAGGAAGGTTAGTTGAATGAATGATTAGACAAGGAATAGTATAAGATATCTAAGAGCATCTTTAATGGGTGAACTAAAGTGGGTTCACCCCATATTTTTTTTTTAGCTAGGTTGCTTCTATAGTTGATGTACACTAAGTTTTAGTTCATCCAACATGTTCACTTCAATGCAAGTTTTATATAGTTGTCATCATTTATAAGAAATTTGACCATAATGCATCATGCATTAAAGTTGCTCTCACCTTTTTAGCTACTTTACGAGAAAAAAAATTAATAAACAAAAAACTTGCTTAATTATTATTTTTTGAGGAAAAAAACTTGCTTGTTTATTTTTATTTAAAGAAAAAACTTGCTTAATTATTGTAAGGTTAGAAATAGTATTAGTCCTTCTAGATATATCAACTTTTAATTTTAGTATGTCTTCAAAAAAAACTTTTAATTTTAGTTTTTCTAAAATTCTTCTTCAATTTTAGGTCCTTTAGATTTTCTAGTTTCAATTTTAATCCTTGTTATTTTACAAAATTTCACGTTTCATATTACAAACAACTTTTTTGATGACATATAATGATAAGTCCGTAACATATCATCAGTTTAAAAATTTAACCTTTTAATCTTTGACATTTATTAATTTATCCATGACTTCAAATTATATATTAAATTTTTAAATTTACAATTAAATAGTTAAATTATTAAACTAATGATATTTTATAGTCATATTATAACTTCATAAAAAAAAGCTTGTATGAATCACGAAACGTAAACTTTTATAAAAAGAAATAAAAAAATTAGACTAAAATTGAAAACACAAAATTTATAGGACCAAAAATCAAAGAAAATTTTAAGAGGGATCAAAATTGAAAATTGATATATTTATAGAATAAAATATATATAGTCCAACACTGTGTATCAGACTATATATTTTTTTAGGCTAAAATGCACTTTTTGCCCCCTCAAGTTTTCAAAAGTTGCGATTTTTGTCCCCCTATTTTAAAAATAACATTTTATGCCCCCTAAATTTCAGCTCCTTTGCAAAACCTTGACCCCTTTGATTTTGACTCGGTCAAATCTGACATGTCACTTTGTTTTTTTGACATATTAAAACTCCCACACTCTCACGTGACCGTGATTTAATCTATCTTTTCCTTTTTTTTGGTGTAAATCTCTCTTTTCCTTTTGGATTTTTGCAAAAAAAAAAATTAAAACCCTCAAGTGGATTTTTGCAAATAAAAATTCCTCTATCTTTTACTTTTGGAATCATATATATTTTGCGATCTAAATTTTTGAAATACAACACAAATAAGTGATTTAATCTATAAGTGCTTACAACTATTAAGACAACACAAAATACAGTAATAAAGATGTTGGCATAGAATTGCTTGCAAAATAAGTTTTTTACAACCACATTTAGATAGCACAAAATAAATGTTTGCAGCCATTTAACAATCAAATTAAGACAAAATAAAAGAAGTGCTTGCAGCATGGCCAAATTTTAATTTAATTTTAATTGTAATAATAATTGTTGGCAAAATTTTAATTTTAATAATATCCTGAATGGCCAAAAAAAAAGTGACATGCTAAATTTAACCAAGTCAAAATCAAGGGGATCAAGGTTTTATAAAGGGGCTGAAACTTGGGGGCATAAAGTGCTATTTTCAAAATTGGGAGACAAAAATTGCAACTTTCACTAGTACAAAAAATACTTTTTAGAATCATGCTTAAGTTGGTTCATTCTGCCACCCGCCTTAACAAGTGACGCGGTGGCAATTTTGTAATTCTTTCAAACTTTCTTAAGTTGGTTATATGGTTACCCGACTTAAGATTGATAGAATAATAAAAAGAAATTTTTTAAATTAAATTCCTTAAGTCATTAGGTTAATCAATTGACTTAAGAAGTCTTTTTCTTAAGTGTGTTCGTTGACCACTAGACATAAGAGTTATCATATTATTTTCTAAAAAATTCAAATACAGTAAACCCATCTCATACAACAAAACCATCTCACGTTTTATCATCATCTCACGTTGGTGCTCAATCGACTAATTGTAATCCCGATAGCCAGTCACGATCACCGACATCCTCGGCTGCCGTTAGCACCAGACAGGGTCCTGTTTTGATGTACTCGTTTCAACCATGTCTCTGTCGACTCCTCATCTTCTCCACCGTGGTAAGATCATCTCCGGCGTATTCTCCCATCTTCTTCTTTGTTCACCGTGTTTTACAGTTCTCTATTTTGTGTTCCTTCCAATTTCTAGGTTCGAATTTCAAGGTAAAAAGTACCAATTTTTTGCGAATCCCTAATTTTCAATTTTCTTCAAATTCAAATTTGGTTTTGATCTTGTTAGTTTTTTTGTTATTGGAACTAGTTAAATTGACCCCAGCTATTGATTTAATCTCTCACGAACACTTTAATCTTTGATACATGCTTCAACAATAGTTTAATAGTGGTGTTTTTCCTTCTGTTTAGGTTGTTAATGCCTCGCTGGTTTTTAGGGGTTGGGAGTGAGGCTTTGTTATTCATGGCTGGGTTCTGTAGTTAGCATTTTGTGTTAGCTGTTAACTTCTTTTCCTTTGTGTATATTAAAGCCTCATGATTAGCTGTGATTACGGGTGGTTTTTTTGGAGTTAATTGATTCCATGGTGTTTGAAGGTGTTCCTCGTAGGTGCATGTTGTTCTTTTTATTTCGTGTTTCTGTGAGTGGTACTTTTCTTCGTATGACTCGACAAATTTGGCTGATTAAAAAAAAGTGGAGTTTTTTTTTGACAAAATTTAATAGTGGAGTTGTAATGAGACAAATTGATATATATATTGAGACAAATTGAAGGTGTGACGGATTTAGAAAATTCATTTATTTGTGATTTTGGAGGTTATATTTAATATTTATACTTGAGAAAAACGATGACCTCTCTTTTCTTTTTCATGTTTCTTGTTCTCACTAAACTATATATATTTGTTGTGATTTTTTTTATAAACAGTGAAAACTCTTCATGATCTATACAAGACCTTAATTAGGCTACCCACAAGTCTTAGAGGTTAGTTATTCTCTAATATTTTATTCTTTTTCTCTTTATTCATTCTTTAGTTGATGACTTGAACCAAGCTATGCAACTATGCAGTTGTAAAGTCAAGATAGATATCTTAAACTATTTTGTACTTTGTTCTCACCTCTCAGCATGTGATACTTTCTTTAGCTTCTTTTGAATGCAGCCTGTCATATGAGAAAATTTCATATAACTTTTGTTGTAGTGTGATCTTAAAATTTAATATAATGTACATTATCTAAGATTTTTTTTAAACAATTATCTAGTTAATAATTAGAAAAATGTAGCTCACCTCTTGATTTGTGTGTGTCTTGGTATTAAAGGACTAATTTTGCAGATCATGCAGTTGTAGCCTTTTCCTGTTACAGAAGGATTAAAAGCACTCATTGAGATTTTGAATTCACTTCGAGGTTTGTCTTATGTAAAAAAAAAAAATTATCGCTCGTTTTGAACCTTTCCTTTTATTTCTCTCTTGATTTTTTGGTTCGAGCTCTTGTTCTTTGTGCTTGCCTGGATAGATTTGATTCTAAATCGATGTCGACTTCCATGAGGAACCTTCAACATGATGGAGGTAGGTTTTGAATTTTTAGAAATATGTCCTTTATGCTTATGTATTTGTCATATCAGTAAAATCCACTATTATTTTTCAATTTTGTGATATTTAGTTCTGAAAATTTGTGTCAAAGTGTATTCTTCGAATGATGTGATTAAGGCTCCATTTGGATTGACTTATTTTGAGCTTATGTTACATATTCCTTTGTAAAAGTGTTTGGTTAAATTGTTAAAAATAAGTGGTTATTTGTTATCCATGAACTTTTTATCTCTGTTGACTGATAGTGTCATGCCTTTTCATACTTCGGGTAAAACAAATCTAATGTTTGTATATTAGTCAAGTTTGAGAAAATTACATTAAATGGAAGTGCTACTGTGTTATAATATATATTATTTTTCAGCTTCCATATATTGTCATGTTGTATAATGGAGTGGCATGGACATGGAAAAAGTCAATAATTGTATATTGCATTGACAGGTTTGTCAAAATAGTGGCCTCGGTTGTGTACATAATTGAAATTAATATCCTTCCTTTTCCTTTATTCTTTCTAGTCTTATGATGGTGGATTTGGAATAGTTTATGGTGCAGAATCTCATGGTGAGTTAAGCTTGGTTTTGTTATTCTTGGTTTCTAGTCATATTTTTTGTACAGTACTAGATGGAGTTGAAGTTTGCTTTATCATTGCTTTGTTGGGTCTGAGTTACTTTACTTGTGTGAATTGTCTTTTTTCCCCTTCATAAAGCATATACTTTCAATTGCCTTTTAGGTTCATAAGTTCAAATCTAAAAATGCCCAATTTCATTGATTATAAGTGTTACTTAATATGAGAAAAGTGTTAGGAGAAAGAACTAACACTTCAATTGAATATTAAATTAAATTATATGAGTCTTCAAGCACATTTCAATTAATAGCTGCTGAGATATTGGATATATTGGTGTACAAGTGTACAAGTTTGAACTTAGAATTTCTTACTTTTTCATACTTAATGTGTGTCATTCCCATCACCAAACTGTTTGTCAAAATATAATTATATAAAAACATTAGTATCTTTTTCCAATTCATTTATTGTTTATATGAAATTATTGATAATACTCACGGTATTATCAATAATATGATGTGTGTATTGTAATTTTTTAGGCCATTTGCCACCATGTGGACATGACGTTTGCCCCTTTAACTTTGTCACCACCATGTAGATCTTTCATGACAGACTGACACACTTAAGATAATTGTACATATGCAATATTATTTTTTCAGTTAAAAACTAAACACAATTTGCAAATTTACTAACTTTAGTTCATTTTCAATATTACTATAATATAAGCTGATTTCATCAACGAACCTCAGTTATTCACGGTTCAAGTCATAAAGTAAATGACAAAAGAAAAGTGACCGTATATATAAAGCAGACAAATAAAAGGCTGGCTCACCAAGTTTTGGTAGTGATTGATTAGAATGTATAAAAATTCATCAACATGAATTATGTTTTCATTATAATGAATCCGATTCAAGATGACGCGCACACACACACATGAAATTTGTATCGATTTGGTTCAATTTGGTATTGAGTTGAGATACGACATGCATGTACTGTGATAACCATGTGTCAAGAATAACTCGATTAAATTACAGGTTATGAAAGCATATTATCTGAGTGGGAGGACAGCTCTTCACTTTGCAGCTGTCAGTGGGCATGTAAGATGCATTAGACTTGTGGTGGCTGACTTGGTCCCAAGTGCTCCTTATGAAACTCTACATGCTCGTGTGGATGCTGATGTTGGTGATGGATCAAATACAAAAAGAAAAAACGAACAAAGGTCTGTCATTCCTCTTCATTGTGTAATTCTCAAAAAGATTACCATTCTAGTAAATTTCATCCTATATTTTATGTTTAGCCGATAGTGTTGTATTACTTATATACTTTAACTGTTTTTGGCATGCTTATCATAAAATGCTCGTTGTATTCATTTCAATATACTTAACATTTAGTACATTCATGTTTTTTTCTTCTACATTTTTATACATATACATTCACACATTTAGTTACTACAGTAACAAGTAACAATTATTTGATAAAAATACTATTTGCAAAAGCCATGCTTAATTTTTCTTCGAGAGTCTTCATTACATTGATCTTCTTTTAGATTTAGTTTATATTAATGATTTAAAGCCCGACTATCATGGTTCTAAATTGTGGTTGCGGTTACGCTGTGAACTTTTATGTTTCAGAGAAATACGGAGAAATGTGGCCGATGCAGTTAAAATTGCAGTTAGAGTTCTCAAAATATTTTATACTTCAGTCACTATTGCGGTTACGGACAACAATTTAAAACCATGTTGACTATAAAAGTGTTTCAATAATTTCTGTATATTTATTTACTTCATGTCGGTGCAGTGAACTGTCCAAGTTTGTAAACAAGACAGCAGATGCAGGTATTACTGCACTTCATATGGCTGCATTGAACGGGTATTTCGATTGTGTACAACTGCTACTTGATCTTAATGCAAATGCATCAGCTGCAACATATCATTATGGAACATCAATGGATTTAATAGGTAAATCTTTTGTTGAAGATGATGATAAGTATGCGTTTTTTTTTTCTTCCCTCCTACCAGAAAATTACCGATTTGCTATGCATTAATATAGGGGCTGGAAGCACTCCATTGCATTATGCTGCTTGTGGCGGAAATTTAAAATGCTGTCAGGTAAGAATTTCTTTAATGCTTTCCTCTGATATTAACCTAATTAAGCACTTACAGCATAAGTGCTCATGCATAAACTATTCCTATAGCAAAAGATAAAATAAAGTCAAACTGAATCATATAAGTTATAAGATGTTTTCATAAGCTATCCTAAAGAGCCTGTGGTGATAAGCTGAATACTGCTTATAGACATGTCATAAACTGTTTCCATTAGTTCTCCCAAATAGTTTCACAAGTGTTTATATTAGTAGATAAGCTCAAATAAGCCAATCCAAACAGGCCCTAAATCTTTTAACGATGCTCTTATTTTCTCAGATCCTGCTTTCAAAAGGTGCAACTCGGATGGCTTTGAACTGCAATGGGTAAAATATTGTGAATGGAAATTGAAGTAGATTTTTTTCTTAATCTATAACATAAATGATACAAATTTAATTTTTCCCCGCAGGTGGCTTCCACTTGATGTTGCTAGGATGTGGGGGCGTCACTGGCTTGAACCATTGCTGGCACCGAGTTCTGATACCATCGTATCATCATTCCCTACTTCAAATTATTTATCGTTGCCCCTCATGAGCGTGCTCAACATAGCCAGGTATTTTTAGTCAATAAATCTATAATAAAATTTACAAACGGGAATAACTGTTGAAATAATGTTGCAAAATATTTGGAACTGTAATTATCGTAAAAAAAAAACAACGAAATAGTTTAGGGATGATGTGAAAAATCGACGTGCATCATGATCGTACAATTTTGTGATCTTGGTGGCTGTACCCGAGTCTGTACCTGTGCAGAATCACTTTGCCATTCCATACCTTGAAAATATGTGTTTTTTTTCTTTCTGATTTTGCACTCCCACTTTGTGTACATAGCAACTGTAGTTCATAGCCCAGGTTTCACGTCCTGTTTCCAAAACCCCTAAATTTTTTACCCAATTTATGTACATAGCAACTGTAGTTCATAGTCATTTCTTCCAAACTAGCCTTTAGATGTTGTATAACATCGAACCAAGGAAGAGAAAGCACCAGCACTGCACCACGGAGGACGGAGCAATGTTGAAGATGAGAACCCGTGAAATAGGCACACAATAGAAATGATGAGGGGTTTGTTTTTGGTTAGGAAAAAATGCTGAGATAGAACTTCATTTAGGATATGCGATCTTCTCAGATTACGTTCCAGAAATATTATCGGGAATGTCTAGATTTCCGGAAAATCATAGAATTGTGTAATCCTATTATATGATGCTCGAAGCACAATTATTTTTCCTGTTATATGATTTTTGATGTTGTCTGATCCTAAATATTTCTGTTATCTTCTCCTGATGCAAATGGAAATAAGATTGATTTGGATTACTGCAGGGAATGTGGATTGCATTCTCCTACGACCTCATCTAATGAGATTGACTTCTGTGCTGTCTGCCTGGAGAGGCCATGTACAGTGGCAGCAGAAGGTACTGGATTCTAAACTTTTGAATATCTGTATATTTGCTTGCTTATCTACATGAAAATATTCAATGAACTGCAGTTCTCTTAAAATGAATAAAATGTGTTTGTCTATATCATCCCATAAAGTTATAATCCCATGTTTTGAGAGAGATATAGGAGGGTTCTCGTTCTCTTTGAGAAGCCGAGTTTATGATATTATTGTTAAAGTGTCCCACATTGGATTAGATATGACTTAAAACTGAGTTTGTTAGTGGGAGACTTCTAAGAATGAGCTTATGAAAAAGGGGAAAGTTGGTTTTGTAAGGACGAGTTAGGCCTAGTTTAAATTCTAAGATAATATCAAAGCCTTCCACTCTAAATGTTGTCTTTAATGTGAGGGAGTGTATTAAGAGTCCCACATTTGATGAAATATGACTTGTAAATGAGTTTATAAGTGGGAGACGTTCCTCACCTTACAAGCTAGTTTGTAATAAGGAGACATTGAGTTAGGTCCAATCCAAATTTTAAGAATCATTAAACGGAAAACATAGTTTATGAGATGCTAAGCTAACATTTTACGCATGGACCTAACGGAATGGGAGACCATGTTATATATTAGTTTTTATTTGTTCCACCTTAGTTTTATTTTTTATTTTTTATAAAGCTTATATCCTATTATATGTTCTACTTTTAATATGTACCTAACATAGATCTAAATTCATATTTTTTATGTCATGCTCTGACTTATCTACCTAAATGCTAACAGTCATTTGTCTTAAGTTTAAACATCATGCTTAGTGTAACTGATCTCAAGACTTTATCCATGCAGGATGCATGCATGAGCTTTGTGTAAGATGTGCACTCTATCTTTGCTCTACAGCCAATGTTTCTTCTGAAATGCACGGCCCTCCTGGTTCTGTCCCTTGTCCCCTTTGTCGACAGGGAATTATCTCTTTCGTCAAGTTACCAAGTTTCCAACCAAAAGAAAATAAATTGCATGCATCTCTCAGCATGTGTACACCATGCATACAGCATCCACGTAACATAGATCAATCCTCTCTTTCTCATAATACATCGGAAATTCGAAAAAACCGGGTTGCTTCTGTTTCTTCCGAGATGCTTTGCCCTGTCACCTGTACACCATTTCCATCTGTAGCGATTCCTCTATGTACTTGCAACGATGGTCCTTGTCCGCCATTTGAACCCGGTGAAGATGAAACACAAGATGAATCACCTCGTAACTCACAAGCTTCGACAACAGATCAGGATAAAATGGAAGGACCAAAACTGGTGAAAACAACATGTTCAAGTATGTTTTGGGGTAGAAGAAGTTGCAGCCGGGAGAACCAATGTAATTCAGAAATAAATGCATGATTGATTCAATAGGCAAGTATGTGGTCGTTCTCTTATGGTTAAATATGTTTTCACTTCTAAAAT
>Ga0209282_1002617_pt1 | contig 10469 bp, 8 predicted proteins | sample Mtrugardesep15_FD_187529 | JGI IMG/M metagenome (GOLD analysis project Ga0209282, IMG submission 187529) | Root nodule microbial communities of legume samples collected from California, USA - M. trunc garden sep15 (SPAdes) (version 2) | ecosystem: Host-associated > Plants > Roots > Nodule...
GGGGTTGATAAATTGAGGGCAAGGTTCTATTCTGTGATAGGTATTTGAGAAATTAGGACTCATGTAGTATATGTTTCATTGACCAGTAACTACGTATTTGTGGTTGTGGATCGGATTTGCTTAGTGAAGCGAAATGATGAATAAATTGAATTTTTTGTGATTTTATATTGAAATCATTTGTTTGAGATATGTGCTGCATTATGTCAATGATGATTAGTTTGAATGAGGGGATTATATAGATTCCATTTTGTGATAGGCTTTCGGATAAGGGAATGGTTTTAGGTTTCAAAGATTCATTTTTGTTCAGGATTGAGCTGTGATTAGGGGCTTGGAATGTGACTATGTGAGGAATTAAATGTTTTTTTTTATGATTTGAATTAATATAAAAAATGGTGGGATCTGGGGATATAGGCCTTATTGCCAATGAATATTGGGGAGAATTTGATGTTTCAGTTAGGAGGGAATATAACAAGAAACTAGAGAGTAAAGGAACTTTAGTTTTCAAGCCTTGATAAGAAAGATACCTTCAGAATAATGAAATTCCACGAAATATGGTTTAAAATATTAACCAAGACTTTTGAATATAGAATTAATGGCCATTGTTTTATTATATGTATTCATTTCATTGGCCAAATCTAACTATACATGGAGCCAGATTTTAATTTATTATATTGCTGCAGAAAGATAGTAGAATCCTTTGTGCTTATTTCATTTTGTATCTTTCTGCTTTGCAATGCTGCGTGTATGTGTTAGTGTGTTTGATATGACTTTCTAAGTGCTCTAGGTTAGTGGAGCAAGGCTGTGGGTGAGGATGAATTTGCAACAAGTTGGGCAGCCTAAACCATCTAATGGATATGGTCGTCGGAAATCTGAAAAAGACGGGGCATCTAAATCTGTTGCACCTGGAAAATCAAATGCTGGCAGATTAGCTAGTACAGGTGAATATCTGATCCTAATTGTTTATTGTTTTCTATTTCTATTTCTATTTCATTTACTGTTTAACTGATACTTACTATTACAGGTGCAGTGACTGGTAGTAAAGGTGGTAGTTACGAGAGTCCTTCACGTGATCGACTAGTATATTTAACAACATGCCTTATTGGGCACCAGGTGGAAGTCCAGGTGAAAAATGGATCTATATACTCTGGAATATTTCATGCTACAAATACCGAGAAAGATTTTGGTATGTTCTGTTATGTTTGTGTTATTGATTTTGGAGACTATTATTTTTATGTTGTTGTATACCTGAATAGATTATTGTATTCTGTTTCAGTTATTTTTTTTGGAGATAATTCTAAAGTAGATTTTTTTTAGGAAAATGCTATTTATTACGAAACTGTAAAAAACGAAACGCACGAACTGTTTTTATCCGTGGATCAACATTTCCACTACCACCTGATTTCCTTCAAAAGCGGAAACTTGCTTTTAGTTTATTTAGATCATGACACATGGCACATTCTTGCCATTCTTATATGATTACCTTCATCATATTTAGCATTGCTCTTTTTTTTAAATGACAAATGTTAGTATAATTAATATGTTTTCTTCAAAAAAAAGTATAATTAGTATTTTGTTGGGGGGTAGGGATATCCTTGAAATCCCTCTTCATTTCCTCCATTCCACTCCTCAACTCCCACACCCCAACCAACAAGCCAACCTTATACCCCTTGAATTGACGATTCTTACTGCTCATATCATCATTGCTGTTCTTTTAGGAATCATTTTAAAAATGGCTTGCTTGACAAAGGATGGGTCTTCACAAGGGCAGAGCTCTGGTGCTGAATTTGTCAGCAAAGCTCCTTCTAAAACTTTAATTATACCTGGCAAAGAACTTGTACAAGTCATAGCAAAGGTTTGCTACCTTCATTTATTTGCTGCGTAATTTATGTCAAATCTGCTATGTTACTGTTGTTTTTAAATAAATAAGTATGGAAACGGCATAGTACTGAACGATGTCGGAAAAGTTTTAATCCCAGGATTAGGTGAAGCTGCTTTGAAAACACTGTCAATTTGTTCATTGATGGCTTCTTTGATGTATCAATTTGGCAGGATGTTGCTGTTTCTACAAGTGACCTAGCCAGTGAATCTCACTATGATGTGCATCAGGAGATCATGGTTGATTCAGTAATATCTCAACCCCGTCATGTTGACTTAGGCAGAGAATTACACCGATGGGTACCTGATGAAGATGTTCCACAATGCCCTGAACTTGACAATATCTTCGATGGCCCTTGGAATAGGTGGTTTTATATTTCTTTTATCTTCACTAATTGAAAAAAATTATGATCAACAATATTGTTTACTAGCACTATGGACTAGACTCATTTCTGGAAAATTTTAGCACCACTAGACTGCATTTTTCTTGGAGCTGTTACTTTTCTTGAAGCCTTGACGCCAAATTCATGCTTACCAGCCCCCCCTGTTCTTTGAAGTTGGCTGATAAACCATGAATATTATACAATTTTTTGTCTTAATTATTGTAAATAAGATATATAATATGCTAATGGTAGATATCTCATGACCTCTTTCTCTATTTTTAAAATTTTAAACACGGGATATTGGGCATATTGAAAACTGAAGCAGGACACTACGAAGGGATAATCTTTATATGATGGTGCATCAATGGTCATAGTTTGAGTGTAGAATCCCAATTGGACTCTGACTCTTCAAATCTACTTATAATTATATTGTCTCCAATCTAAATATTTCATTTGATGTTCTAATTGCATGATGCCTGTTCATCACCCTGACTTTTTAGACCTTGCTTAGGCCCAATTTTTTGGCAAGTTTTTTCTGAGGAACGACTTGAGTAAAACACAACCAATTCTACTTTAGAGGTTATAGTACAGTTGTGCTATTAACAGACCCGTGTCCTACTGGACTAGTTTTATAATTTGAATGAGATCTTTGGTGATATGCCTTGTGGGATGTTCCTATAACATGTGGAATAAAATTATTAAATGATCCTTTTTAGTATTTAATGATGAAGAGAAATTTTTGAAGGATCATAGGAATTCCTTTTTATGTTCAATATTCATAGGTACTTTATTTGTTTAGCCTTTAGTTTCTCTCCTTTTTTACTTAGGTGGCTGATTCTTATTTTGTCATGAGTGGTTGAATTGTTTCTCCCTCAAGCCTTCTATTACATCATGATTACCTATGAGGAAAAATGAAAAATATAAAAGATCAGTTGTTTTCTTGTGGTGTCTCAGTTATTGTCTGAGGGGTTGAAATCTAACTGCATTTATGGAAAATTGAGAAATGTTCACTGTGGGAGTTATCGGAAGGATATTCACAAAAATATCTAGTTATGACTTATACTACTTATTAAAGGAATAGTCTTCCTACCGATCAACACTATTAGATTTTTATATTGGGCCTAACTCATCCTTACAAAACCGGCTTGTAAGATGAGTAGTTCCACTCTTTATAAACTCTGATCAGACTATCTTTAATCAATGTGGGACTTGGTTTTTCCAATACACCCCCTCACGCCCAACACTCTTGGGATAGGTGAGTGGATATAAATGGCGGGTAGCCCAAATCAATAGACTCTGATACCATATTAGATTTTTATGTTGTGCCGAACTTGTCCTTACAAAGCCAGTTTTGTAAGGATGAGTTAGGCCCGATATAAAAACCTAATAAGCACACCACTGTAGACCATATGACATTAGATTAATACCCTTGTAACTGGTTTATACTTCAACAACCACCTGACAGCTGTCAGTTGGCTAGAACCTTCTATAGCTACCTTGACCAGTCTATAAATAGATTGATCATCATTTGTCAAAAAAAAAAAATAGATTGATCATCATTGTGTAAACTAACTAAAAATCAAGAAAGATTTACAATATTCAGTCCAGAGATTCCCTCTAAATCATCATAGTAGATATTCTTATAATACTTTTATAGCAGAGTAAATACAGGATTTTGTGGTAGGTCCTTACTTGAGTGTATGGTATTACTACTACCATTTCTAATATCTTGTTTCTTTTTTTTTTTATATTTGTTTCTTCTTTCTGATTATAATTTTTCACGGCTTCTCCATTTTTTTTACCTTGACAACTATTTTTGTATTCTTCTAGTTCTCGGGGATGGGATCAGTTTGAAACAAATAAAATGTTGTTTGGGGTAAAAAGCACATTTGATGAGGAACTCTATACAACAAAGCTTGAAAAAGGGCCTCAGATGAGAGAATTGGAGAGGCAAGCTCTAAGAATAGCAAGAGAAATTGAGGGCGAGGATACCCAGGATCTGCATCTAGCAGAGGTTGTTGTGGTTCATTGCATTTTCCCCCTTTGCAAAGCTGTGTATATTTTTTATTTACTTTTCTGTATTAATTCTTCTAACTTTAATTTTTCTCAACAGGAAAGAGGCCTTTACCCCGATGACTTTGACATTGATGAAGAGACCAGATTCTCTTCTGTATATAGGGGTAAAGGTGTTGACGATGAATATGATGAAAATGAAGACAATTTGTTGGATTCACAAAATTCTGAAACGTTTGGTGATATATCTGATCCAGTCATAAAGAGACCAGGAAAGGTAAGTGGTGGGAAAGGCAAAAATGGAGCTCAAACATGGTCAAATTTCTCCTTTATGGTATCTCCTCAACCAGTTGTTTAATAAGTTTTCAATTTAGTTGGTTTAAATGTAGTCAAACACGAGTTTTGAAGTAGGATATGTAGGCCTTTGAAAGATCGAAACACGACTGGTAGTTCTTACCGAAAGGCAAAATTATAATTTTACACACAAGCATAAAAACTATAATACATGAACTAAATTAACATATAAATCACAATATTAAACTAAGTTAATTAATAATTCATACTCAAAAGACATAATCCATAATTCGTAAGTATTCAAGACACCAGGTTCAAATAAGTAGCCCAAAAGACATAATTCAAAGAATCAATTCTAGAGATCAAGACATTATCCTTCACAGTCTCGATCCATTCTTCCCCTTCGTCTTCAGATTCAATTCCTTCAACCATATAGGTAGACTCTTTCTTTCAATTTTCGGATTCAATCTCTTATTCTTCTTTTTTCTTTTTTAAGTTATAAACAATGTCAATCATTGCTTTCTTGTTATCCTCTGGAACAGCTTGACCATTCTGAGATCCACTTGAAGCCATTAAACAGCTTATACAAGAGAAAAGTGTAAACAGAGTGAAGGGGAAGCTGTCACAGACTCACAGGGTACTCTGAATGAGCGAGTGAGATGAGAGAATTGAAGGCTAATGCTATCAGGGAGACTCGCTGGAGATGATGCCGGAAACACCAAACGGAGGCGAGACCAGCAACACCAAACGGATGAGAAGGAATCGTGGGTTTTATTCGTTTAACAAATTTGAATTTCTCAGGGAAAAATCTGACCTGACATCCGATAGCCCAAACATACGTCACCTAGTGTGATGACGCGTTACAATATTGCTTGGAAAATCTCGATCATGACTGTGAAATATCTTCCAACGATCTTCAGAAGACCAGAGCACGGTTTCAATGTTGGGGATCGTATGATCTTACGATTTCAACTTGAATGTCACTCGCTTCTCAGCTTTTCCTTTCTTGTGATTGAATCCTACCATATTGTGTTTATGTATTTTTTTTAGCTGCATAAAGGCATCACTGTTGATGTTGTCCATAATCTACCTGAATGCTTTGGTTTTGCAATTCCAAATCATGCTCTTCAACCTTGCTTAAATCTGTGTCCTGTTATGTTTTTCAAATTAGTGCATCTTTTTGTTTGATACAATCAAATTAGTGCATCTTGAACATCTAAATACATTAACAAATATTAAAACATGTGTCCAATATAATTTGGTACCGAGTGTTCCTCTTTGTCCTAAATTTTGCCTTGTCCTCCTCCCTGATCTCTTATAAAATGATTATTTTTCCTCCTAAATTTAGCATAACATTTTGTTTGACCTTCATATACTTGACCACTTACAGTCATCTCAGTCAAAAACTGGTGGGGATTTATGCCGCTCTGGTTCTTATGATCATGCTAAGCAGTTACCATCTGAACTCCCTGGCCAAAGTTACTCATTTTCAGATGGAGAAAGCAGGTTCTTGTTGACTTTTGCATTTCTATATTTAGTTGTTTTATTTGCTTCACTGTAATTATCTGAATTGTTTTCACTAAGGGTGGCTTTTTGACACCTAGAAACATAAATATCAACTTTACTAAAATATAAATATTTCAAATCCTTTTAACTCACAGGATTCAGGATAACTCAGTTTGTGATATAAACGGAGCCGATGGTAGCACCAAGGAAGAAAATCAGACGGTGAGTTGAAGTTTGAGTGTCACAACTCTCATGCTCATGTCTCCATAAATACCGCACATGAGATATTTGTAATCTGATATTTCCCTTTAATTGTTGCAGCAAGCTGAGGATGTACAGCTGTTGAAATTTGAGGGTTTGTGAAATTTCTTTCAGATCCCTGTGAATTGATAATATCTAAAGCATTGTTATGTCTGAAGCTGTGAAGCTAATGTGGATGAAACTAAACCAATGTCATTTAAGTGGCTGTTCTGTTTATTATAAATGAAGTGCTGAAGCTTTCTATCAGTACCCAATGCTACTTATGAATGGAAGCTCTCATCTACATTTCAAATGTCATTTATGCGATTGCTTATTTGTTAAATATTTGTATTCCGTTGATCATGGCAAATTCTTGGTGCAGATTTACAGCCAGCCGTCAATTTGAAGAAAGATGGCTCTGATAAAGGGGGATTATCTCCTGCTAATGCCCCCTCCTATGTCTCGTCTACTCATATTTCATTGAAGATTGATGAAAAAACTGGATTGCATGGAGAGTTGACTGGGGGTTCAGAATCTGGCAAAACAAGTTGGGAAACAAAGTCTGTAAATTCACGTGGAAGATTAGAAACTCGTATATCATCTGGTTCAGATCGTGTAGCAGGTGTGGCAACATATTCTGGTCCTAGTCTATCACCAAGTTCTTCACTTGGTTCACTGTCTTCCGAAAAATCAACTCTGAATCCTAATGCAAAGGTGTGTAAGTTAAAGATCGACTTTATAGAATATGAAATAATACTTACAATTGCTGGTATTTTTTATTACTTTTGTGGCTTGTCTCAGAGCTTTCCTCTTTTTTTGGTTTCCCTTTGTTGTTGTCAGGAATTTAAGCTGAACCCTAATGCTAAGAGTTTCGTTCCGTCTCAAACATCTGTTAGGCCTCGCTCCCCAGTGTCTGATAGTTCCTTCTATTTCCCAGCTAATGTATCTGCTGTACCGAGTATGCCAACCATGCCAATGGGTGTGGGAGTAAGTATTTCATGATAAGATATTGTCAAATCTCTAATGATAAGATTGTCTCTGACTTTGTCGTATACGGTGTTCAGGTTGGAACTTCTTTTGCCGGGCCTCAACCTATCATGTATAATCCACAGGCAGCACAAATGCCATCCCAACCATATTTTCACCAGAATGGACCACAGGTTGGATCCCCCTTCATTACTCTCTGGTGACTTTTATGTGTATAGAATGTAAATATTTCATAATGATTAATTAATACTATCAATCTAATTGCAGTACGGACAACTTCATGGTCATCCGAGACAACAAGTTGTATTCATGCCCAATTACCTGCCTGTAAGAACTCCATATTTATTCTTTAGCATCAGTTTTCTATTTTTATGCTAGATATTTTTTTTTTTTTTGGGGAAATGCTAACGAGTGCCCTTAGAGCACTCTTTAAAGACTTCAGATAGCAAGTTTATGGAAACTTGTGCATTCAATGCATCAGAAATTCAAGCATTAGACTTTCTCAATGAATAGTTTCTTAATTTAGAATCCTTAAAGAGTGCCCGTAGGGTGCACGTTAGCAAGACTTATTTTTTATTTTTTTACCAAATTCGAGATTTTATTTTTAGAATGTTGTTTTCCATTTTCCTTTACTCTAGTTTGGAGACTTCACAGGGTGTTGTTTTATTGTTTTTAGCCTTATTACAATTATCAAATCGGCTACCTCAATAACTTAATATATGCAATGCTTCTTTAAAAAAAAAAATCATATATGTGATGTGTTATGTATGTCGGATATTCTTCCTCGTAACAATCGGTTCATTGCTAATATACTTATATTCATTTAGGAATCTGATTGGAGTTTGAACAGTCTTAGCTGCCATTATATACTTGTATGTTAACTTTCATGGCCAATTTATTGGGAGCTTAATCTTCTAGGTTGGTTTTTATTTTTCACAGGAGACGCCATACAAGGGACGGAACTATTAATCACTATAAGTTGACTGCATTTCTTGCAAGTTAGCCCTTGCCTGAAAAGACTGGACGAAGTGGATGTTGTGAGAGTTTCATATGAAAGACGATAGCTTCTACTTATGGGAGGATCCCATAGAAGTTTGATAATTTACAAGCAAGCTGACATATTCTGGAATATAAGTTATTGATCTTGTAATCACTCACATCTTTTGTGATTTCTATGTTTTCCTTAATGTAGCAGTTGCTTTACTCAGATTGGCCCTTTTTCTTTATTATAATGTAACATTTTACTTAAATTAACCTGTTGTGTTTTCCCTGGTTTAATTACTTACAATTCCTCGTTTGACCTTTAGCAATGTCTACAACCACCAGGCTGCTTTCCCTGGTCCCTCATACTGTGTAGGTTACTCTTTGAATAAAACAATATACCAACTTTTAAACAACATTTGTAAGAAACAGTTTGACACATGATTAGTCTTTGAAGACTAATTTCAATAAGGTGTAATTTGAAAATCTAACTTGTCAATGATCTTACTGTTAGGGACCTAACTGACAGTAAATATACAGTCAGGGACCTAACAGTAAGTTGATGATATTGATTTTCGATTTAGAGATCTAACTGGCAGTAAGTATACACAGTCAGGGACCTATCAGTAAGTTGATGATATTAATTTTCGATTCAGGGACTAAAGTGACCATTTTTTACTTTCACTTTAGTCCCTATGACACGTCATACTCCTTGTCAGGGTGCCACATCATCACTTAACAAATTTTTTTAACGGCAGAGACTAAAGTGATAACGGAAGTGTAGAGTCATGGACTTGTTTGTATTTAATCTTGAGTCAGGGACCTATGTGACAACGAGGTGCAGAGTCAGGAACTAAAGTAACTATTTACTTTAATTTTAATTATGTGACACTTCTTTCGTCTACAATCGTCATGTCTTCCTATGACAACTCTAACCATAAACCCTCCTGTCAGTCACATCTTCTCCATCTTGTGGTGGCTGGGATTTGTCATCTTGTGGGGAGCCTAAGCATGCTAGGCTCAGTTGCTCCCTCCTTCAGTTTGAGCGTATAGACAATGGTTTTGTTGACATTGTTGTTCGCAGTGATAGAGTACAACAATGATAGAGGAAATGGAAAGAGATCGTTTAGGGGCTTAGGGAAAATGAGTGCTCATGATACCTCTTAGGATGAAGTTCTAAAGTCATTAGCAAATTTTTGTTCAGAAGAGCATGGCACCCACATTGTGGAGAAATACTTACCTTCTCAACACAAACACAGGGAGATGGATAATAAAAGAAGGGGAGTTTTATAATAAAAGAAGGGGAGTTTTATACATTTCTCTACAAAAGTAGAGATTCAACTTACTCACTGCACTCTGCAGATTCTATATTAAAGAAAGCATAAAATTATTTATGATGTAAATATCGAAGAAGCTCGGTGTCTATAAATTGAAGATTGAATTAGACTCGAAGACACTTGTTCATGTGCTGATCATTTGTTCTTTAGTTCTTAATGAGGTTCAATTGCTCAGTCGTTTGAACATATTTAAGGACTTTTCAAAATGCTATGATCATTTTTGCATTAGAAAAGGTTATTTTTTAAAAAAAAATCGAGACGGTTTCAAAATAATATCGCTTTAATTAATAATAATTTTATCTTTCCCTTTTTTCCCTGTAAAATAATTATGATATTACTGTTTTAATGATAATATTGAATAAATTAATATAATTTAAAACATACCATTTATATAATTAACTTAATAAAGGAAAAAAATTGAGAGGAAAGAAAATTATTATTCTTTTATTAATTTTAAAATTTGTGTAAATAACTTTTGGATAACGTGGGAGTATTTTTCAATTGTTCAAATTTCTTTACTTTAGTCAAAAAATGTGTCAAATTAAATTTTCAGTCAACGTTTTTTTCTTTAAGTAGGGAGCATTTAAGACGTGCACGAAAGTTTATGAGTAAGAGTAGGAGTAGGAGTCATCAGTATCGTTATAGTCTGAATGTGAGTGTGTGAGGTTGAATTGAAACCTTCAAAATTAATTATCGGATTTGGCATCAGGAAGGAAACCTTCAAAAAACACCCAACAACACAAAATAATTTCCCATACCACTGATTAAGAAAATATGATAAGGGAAGAAAGAAAATGATGATTTTAATAATTTGTACTGTCTTCGTCCTAAATTATAAAAAAAAAAAAAAAAA
>Ga0209282_1002618_pt1 | contig 10467 bp, 2 predicted proteins | sample Mtrugardesep15_FD_187529 | JGI IMG/M metagenome (GOLD analysis project Ga0209282, IMG submission 187529) | Root nodule microbial communities of legume samples collected from California, USA - M. trunc garden sep15 (SPAdes) (version 2) | ecosystem: Host-associated > Plants > Roots > Nodule...
TAGCAATGTTAAAACTCTTGAGGAGAGAGTTTTCGTCCATTGTGGTCCAACTGACTCGAGAGAATGACAATGACAAATCCAGTTTTAAAATAGGCTTAAATGCTAAATTGATCTCTTAACTTGATTTCAAGTATCTGTTTGGTCTCATAAGTAATAAAAGGTCTGTTTAGATTCTTTAATTTTATTTAAAGTAACGGTTTGGTTCTTTATGTTAATTTAATTCAAAAAAACGTTAAGTTTAGGGACCAAACTAATCCTTATTTATTAATTTTGTTAAGTCTGCAACATTTTAACTTCATAATTTTCCTCCAATTTGCAGTATTAGGTTAGCAGTAATTTAACCTAACAAATTCCATCTAAAAAAATGCATCGCACCAATTTTGGCAGTCTTCCTGTTTAGTTTTGTCGCAATTTCTTGGTATATTATCTAAGGATTCAGACTGTGTCGTGTATATTAATTTTGTTAAGTCTGCAGCATTTTAACCTAATAACTTTCCTCTGATTTGCTGTATTAGGTTAGTAGTAATTTAACCTAACAAATTTCATCAAAAAAATGCATCGCACCAATTTTGGCAGTCTTCCTATTTAGTTTTGTCGCAATTTTTTGGTCTGTTATCTAAGGATTCAGACTGTGCCGTGTAATGTCATGTTTTTTGAGACTGTTATTTTTTTTCACTGTTACCAATTATATATTGCATTTTATTATTCGTATGTCAATCGCTTAACAATAAACATGTGCGACGCACGGGTCAACAATCTAGTACTGATTAAATAAGTTAAGAGATCAAACTAATACTAATTAAATAAGTTAAGGGACCAAAATTTAACGTTTACCGATGCTTTAAATAAAGTTAAGGAACTTAAATGAACCTTTTATTACTTATGAGACCAAAAAGATACTTAAAATCAAGTTAAGGGACCAATTAAACATTTAAACCTTTAAAATATCTTCAATTTACTGTAGCTTGTAGAAACTCCCTAGTTAACGGTTTAAACATGGCAAAAAAAACATTGTGCATTGCTTTTTGCAAATTAAATGCTTAATCATTAACAACTTTTGTCTTTGTTATATGTAAAAGTGATTAAGACCCTTGGTGTGGTGTAGTCATCATTCATCATCAAGCATATGTCATTGCCATATACATGCTCTCTCATTGGTTTGCCTGCATTTTCGTTTAATTTAGTGCTTAAAATTCGAGAATAATTCTCATCACACTTGGACAACAACGATTAGATAACTAGCATTTCACTTTCATCTTAGAATCAAATTTATTAATCATATTCCAACCAATTGGGAGCTCTTTTGATACACGTTTATGCTAAGTTTTTTCTAAAGTTTTCTATTATTGTTATTATATGTGTGTCCTTTCTGAAAGTATGATAGTCTTGTTTACTAATTTGATTCTAAAAGAAATTTTAGATTGTAAAATCTTATAAATTTAACAAAACTACCCAATTTTTTTTTGTCTAATACATAGGTTTTTTTTCTTCCAGAATGAGATGAATAGTAATCACCACTTTAACTTACCCAATAATTATAGTATAATAATAATTGAATCATGAGAGTAATTTTTCCTTTAAGAAAAATATAGAAATTCAGAGATGTGTATTTTTGTTAAGATATAGTATAATAGAATCCACAGTGATATAGTAAATTACCAAGCATCTTTAAATGGATCACACGCGTTTATTTATAATTTTAAAATAAAAGTATTTATTAAGGACTCAATTACTCAAATGGTACTAAACTAAAAAGAGTCTTTAAATAGGTCCACTAATGTGTACTTTAATATGTGTATTTTGAAAATAAATATAAATGAATTGAAAAGAGAAAGAATCACATGAACTTGAGACGGTAGCACCAACTTTTATATACTTTATTTCCTATTTTAATCGTGAGAAACATTAGTTGCCGAAGAGATAGAGTCCTTGTATAGTTGTTGGTAACTAATAGATATTCACTTTTTTTCTTCCTTCAATAAAGATTCTTAATAAGTTGAGGTGCTTATTAAGTACAAAACTTCCCATTAAAGATACTCTAAGTATAAGTCAGAGGAACTCCCACATTAATTTACCAAAGTCTAGTCTGTCCCATTTTTTCCAATATAATCATATGATTTATGTCCCATGAAATGTATCAATCTATGTGTGAAACAATATGTTTGTACATGTAAAAGATTATCCACAACATTTAATTGCTAAGAGTAGTGGAAGGAAAGATTCAATAAAGCATAATTGGTTTGTAAGATTCCACCAAAAAGTGCTTTCATCACCATGCTCAAGTCAACAATTGCTTTTAGTCTTCTACCACACTAAGAACTTAGTGTTTAAATTGCAAATGCTGCTTGTAGAAAGTGTGTTGGAAAGGCATGGTCTAATGTAAAAATAATAATATGATATCAAAATTTGAACTAAGTGAGTGGATTGCTTTTTAAGAGTGCAAGCAAGAGATGAACTTTAGGGGGGAATTGGAAAATGGGGTTTGTCACTAGTAAACCATTTGTGGATATTGTAATTGGAACAAAATACTTTTTTAGAATGCACCCCACAAAAAGTTTCTTTCTAAGAAAATGCCTAGTGTTTTTGTGCGTCACATAACATATATTTATAGGATTTCATAGAAACTTTGCAAATAACACTTTCCAAAGCTCCATAGAAACTTCCTCATATTAACAAAACAAAAAGAATTGTCAATTATGTGGCATTGTTCAAAGGACACATTGCAAAGCTACATAGAAACTTCCATAATTTAAACAAAAAAATTTGGTTGTCTCCATGAACCATGATGCTTTCCAATTCAATTTTTATTACAATTATAATGTACTTTCTCTATCAAACAAAGTTTCCCTCAATAAATAGTAAATGTTTTGTTTGAATTAGATAGTTGTTCGGCCTACTACTTGGTTGTACACATGATTTAAACATGTGTTACAATGCATGTGTGTCATTGCCAAAGTGTCACTAATTTCCTTAAACATAACTATGTTGTTGGGGTCCAAGCTCAACTATGCAGACATAAATAGCTAAGGATGCTAGCTGTAATCCTCAACATATAAAAGCATGCATGATAGCTGCTGTCAAGAATGGAACTAGAAATACTTTGCAATATCTTTAGTGGATTTATTCTTCCATGAATGTCTATTATTTGATACCTTTTAATTTGGACAAGTGAAGAGCCAAAAAACTTCGTTGTAAAGGTCACATAAATTCAATTTTATAAATACTGAATTTTGAAACCAAAAAAATACATGACATATGAACGAATATACATGCATGATTTTATAACAAAAGTATATTTATGTCAATAAATTTTTAAAATTTATAAACTCAAATTCTCACCCTTCCAAATTACACCAATATCGGAGATGAGTTTCTTTTCTTCTTTTTTTAAATATCAGAGATGAGTTAATAAGTGAGGAAGGACTTGATAGTTTTTTGTTTTTTTTTAATAAGGAAGAACTTGATAGTTACAAGCTTGTTATATGTGTATATATTTTTGGGTTAATTAAGTAAATGGTTCCTATAAATATTTAGAATTTTGTTTTTAGTCCCTACAAAATAAAATCACACTTTTTAGTCCCTGTGATGTTTTCCTTTAGCATTTTAGGGACTGAAAATGCTGACGTAAAATTTTTACAGTGACTAAAAATGTTGATGGAAATTTTTACAGAGACTAAAAATACTGATGAAGTTTTTTACAGGGACTAAAAAGTGTGATTTTATTTTATAGGAACTAAAAATAAAATTTTGAATATTTATAGGGACCATTTACTTAATTAACCCTATATTTTTTGATAACATCATTTCGAGTTTTAGTTTATTTTAGGAGAATCTCGTTTTTTTTTTGGGATTCGAACCTCAAACCTTATATATATTATGCATTGTCTCTACCAATTAACTGAGCTAACTTCATAAGGACATAATCTCGTGTTTGAGTTGATGTGCAAGTTATTCGATTTATATTAAAAATAAAATAATAAATATTAATATGTTAATTGTTATGTTAGTTTTTTTTAATGTATGTTGGATATGTAACTCTTGAACCCTTAACTTAAACCAGAGCTATGCAACCCCCTACTTATTGAACTTATATGCCCTAGGCAGAGCATGGCATGGTAGGATAGGGTATGATCCTGGTGTATGTCTATACAAGCAATTTGATAAAATACTCGTACGCAGACCCGTGTTTGCATGGATAGCAACTACAATACCTACACTCTGGGTATTTAAGTGTTTGTACTCATTTTGTAGTAAAAAAAAGGTTAAATATATTTTTGGTCTTTATAAATATGTCAACTTTTTGTTTTAGTCCCTCTAAATTTTTTTTTTAATTTTTAGTCCCTATAAAATTTTCAATCACTATTTTTGGTCCCTATTTGTAAGTTAATTTTTGTATTTTTTTAATGTAATTATGCATAAATGTGTAAAATATTGTAAAATAATTTCCCCAAAAAAATTAGATTTTTTTTACAAAACACAAATTAAATATGAATTTTTAACCGTAAACAATATAAAAATTCATATTAAATTCATGTTTTGTTAAAAAATTCTAAATTTTTTTGGGAGAGATTCTTACAATATTATGAATTTTTCTGCAAAATTTTATTCAAAAATATGAACTCTACATATGAGTTTACTTTAAAGGAGAGACTAAAAGTGAAGATGGAAAATTTTGTAGGGACTAAAAATTGAAGGAAAATTTTAGAGGGACTAAAACAAAAAGTTGACATATTTATAAAGACAAAAAACATATTTAACCCAAAAAAATTGTTTGTAGTCATACCCCTTACCTACACTTTAATTGTGGTGGAAAATTCTTATGTAGTATTTTATCTTATATTTTTGTAACACTTTAATGATTTGTCTTTTTTCTCTTCCATGACATTTATCTTTTACAACGTGAACAAGATTTTTCTTTCTCAATTTTTTGTTTAAAATACCCTTATATGTCTTTTACAAACCAAAATATGATAGTGACTCAAACAATTATTAGACGATGTGTGTGTAATTTTGGTTAGCTACATATTATTGGTTGACAAATTTTGGTAAATTTCATTATGATTCGTACCTAATTTTCATAAGCTTTATTTTAAGATGATGTGTAAAAAAATAAAAAATAAATTATAATTTGTTATTGTAAATGAGTTTTATATTGCGATTACGTAATAATTAATTTGACTAAGTCTAGATTAATTTAATATTTAATTTTGTTAAGTATGTGTTTGAAGAAGATTTTTTTTCTCCTAAAAAAATATAAGGGTGGATACGAGAGTGTCCATACCCACACTCATACCACTTAATAATTTTACGGGTAATTTCACGTGCTCTCGTGCTCATACATGTTGAATTATTTTTTACCCTACCATTATGAGTATATTTTGCAAATACCCAATGGTTCGTATTATGTAAATTTTGGGTTTTCAATCTTCGCATGCATTGCATTGGTTCATGTCCATAAAAAACATTGCACTAAAACCGAGTTGATTGCTATATTTTCCAAAGATAAGCCTAAATGGAAAGTAAACTCGATCTTTTTATTTTGTCATCATTTTTTTTTTCTAAGGTTGTTATCTTTTATGAAATACTAAGTTATTTCACACTCGTCCTAATTTTAAAAGAGTGATTTTCCTAGTAATGAAAGTGAGTCATTGTATGGTTGATGCATCTCTACCTCTGTTATGTTCTACAATCCACAGTAGTAACAAGCATTAAGAGTGAAGTTGTTAATCTAAAGGAAATAGTTAATTTTCATTTAGTTTTTTTATTAGCAATAATTAGATGAGATGGCATGCGGTTAGTTGGTCAGATACTTTGGATAGTTCATTTCTCTTTGTGTATATATGGATTCGATGTGATGGTTTCTAACTCAACGAATCATATGATAATTTTCCTCTATTGTGATATTTATATGTTCAGGGAAAATACTTTGATGGTATGAGAATCCAATTATATTTTGTGTTTTCATATTCATTATCTAAATATAATTATCACGGTTAGATGTTTAGGATGTATATGACTTAGCAACGAAGAACAAGTTTAAGTTTATGGTTTGACCTATCGATGTTTCGAAAGAAGATTATTTTAATTATGCACTGTAGGAGATGTGTAACAATCTATTGCACTTGCCGACCATAAAATCCATGTTAAGAGTCCCATATTGTAAAATAAATGCCCTGAATAAGTGTTATGAATAGGGGTAATCCTCACTTCACATGTCAGTTTTGTAAGGATGAGTTAGACCCAATATAAAAACCTAATTGATATCATAGCCTCCTCTAAGAAACGTTGGACCACTTACTATCAGACTTATGCTATCAGACCACCCATCATTTGTATACATGCACCAAACACATTCGTATTAAGTGGGAAGGGGTGTGCTAAAAGTCTGACGTTGAATGAGAGATGATATGAACAAGTGTTTATAGATAGGGGTCATCCACACCTCACAAGTCGGTTTTGTAAGATTGAGTTAAGTTCAATGTATTATCTAAGATTTCATTGCACCTTCGATTGCAGAAAATGTAATATGCATTGAGCATGCAATCAATGTTCATAATTAGGTTTGCATAATTTCCTAAGATCGTTCCAAACATCAACTGCATGCCCAATGAAGATCACATTTTTGCAATTGAAGGTGTGATGAAATCTTAGATTTTACATTGGGTCTAACTAATTCTTACAAAACCGGCTTGTTAGATGAGGACTGCCCTCACTAGTAAACACTTACTCAAGCCTAAACCAAATACAATTTCCTAACAATCTTGTGATTTCCTCTTACAATTTCTAACAATAAAATCAAAAGATTATTGCGCATTTAACTTAATTGTGAGCTCTTTGGGAGGAATTGGAATAGTATTGACCTGATCTAGGAATTAGGTTTCCACAACCTAATACAATTAATACAATTGTTCATTTCACTTTTTCATTCTCTGAAAATTTACCTAAACCTAAGACAATTTCCTAATAACCTTGTGATTTTCTTTATATTAGGATTAAGTTTGCACAATTGTATTAGGAAACTGTAAATTTGCAGCAATGAAATCATAAGATTATTGATCATTTCACTAAATTACAAGCTCTTTCGGAGGAATTGGAGTAATATTGACCTATGGCTTAATGTGGATGTCCTATTCCATGTACACGTGTGGCTATAAGGAATATTAGGTATTTCAAATTAAAAGACAAAATTATAGAATATATGATAAAGTTGAATGATGATTATCATGGAGTATCCTCACCAGTGCTACTCTTGGAAGCAATGCCTCAAATCAACATTGTTTTTCATGATAATACAACAAGAAAGAAAAATGCAATGTAGAATAACTCATACTCTAAATGAATAACACTAGTGCACTGGTGAACACAGTGGATGGATCAAAGTCCTTTGGTATAAGAATAAGATATGGAGAATCGAAAGGACGAGGTAGAGTCAATGTAAAGGTGTGCACCCACTGTGAGAAGATAAGGCATACAATGAAAACTTGTTACAAAATGCACGGATATCATCCTAACTAAAGGTCTGGAGGAGGAGATTCCTATGTCATTTACACATATGTTGAATAAGAAAATCAACTAGTTCGCTTACTTGTGAACAAAGTGAAGGGAATCACATTCAAAAATCATATTAAACACAATGGATAAAGAATTGAAATATTTTTCTTCTATGGATCATTGGGAATGGTCATGATCAGGGATCGAATGATTACCTCTTGAAGCGCATAACCTTTGTAGTCGAACTCAAAGAGCGATCATAAGAACTGCATAATCAACATCACATCTACTCAATCCCCACGAACAAAACATTTTGTCTATGGTGCTAGTTGCTAAACTATCCCAAATTATGTTTTGAAAATTTGACCGTTGAACAAATTGAGATCCCAAATTTACCAACAAATTTCTATCTCAAAATGAATAATGAGTCAAAATGATCCCTCCGTTTAGTAGCTCTATTAGGGGTACTACGATTTCACGTTGAATGACATACTAACTTGTTAAGGCACGACATCAAAACCCGAATCCACCTTGATTTGATGGGTTTTCTCTGCTTTAATTGGGTTTGGGGGTATGGGTTTAGGTTTTCTCTAATTTCAAAACACGGGTACGGTACGGGTAACATGAATATATGTACCCATCCCAAACCTGTCCTGGATGTAGAAAATTACTTTATTACTCATTGATATTTTCCATTTATAAAAAGTGTCATTGATATTTAAAGGAGCAAGCAAATCATTCGGTCAAGTAAATGTTAAAGTGAACATATTATTGGATAATGCATTACAATATTGCCCTCGGGGCTATAAAAACATTTTTTTTATTAAAAAAATTGATTAACTACGGGGATGGGGATGTGGTGGGGATACCCAAACCCATTGGGGACCGAAATGGGTAGGTTTACGTGTAAGTATATCATAGTCGGGGATGAGAGCGTGGAAGGTAAAATTTGTCCCCACCCGTCCCCATTGCAATGAGTAAACTTGTACATGTTGATGACACGCCATATGGAGCGAATTTTGCATACATATTATAAATTTCAGGGAGCATTTTGTCGTTAAGTTAGAAATTTTCTAGAACATTTGACTTTAAATAATTTAAATTAAGGGATATTTTATCTCTCTATTTATCTTATTTTCCAAATCCCTAAATCCGAAAAACCCACATATCTAAAAAATTTGATACTCAAATACATTCTTTCCTTCAATCTATCCGTAATTTGTAAATTTGTGAAATGAATCGCCGTCGTACTCTACTCGTGCGTAAGAAAATCAAGATAACAGGTTGTTTAGGAAGAACTAGTGGCAATGCGGGTCAAAGCAGGAACTATTATTTGCTCGATCGTTATTGCGGAAGAGATCTCAACAAGAACAATTATTATGGAAGGCGATCCTCGACTGGTCTTTCTTCCATGGTTAGTTATTTTATTTAATACCTTTTTGTACTTTGTCTTCTCGTTTAGATCTCTGTAGCTCACATTTTTCGCATTGTCATTAATTTATTTAAAGTTACGATTTTAACGAAACATATTATATCATATTGATGAAACATATGATAAAATTATGTTCCAAAATTAATTTCCAAAGGCTCAGATAGCATGTTTCAGATTTTCAAATTTGGGTTTTACAATTTCTAGATTTGAGGATTTGCAGATTTATGAATTTAGGGTTTTTTGGATTTGGGAAATAAGATAAATAAGAAACCAAAATACTCCTTAATTTAAATTACTTAAATGCAAAATGTCTCTGAAATTTGTAGACTATAGGTAAAATGCTTATTGAAATTTGTAACATGCAACAAAAATGTGCTCTATATTGTATCACCGACGTGGACAAACCTCAATATTATTTATTAAATTTAGGATCCCAATTTGGCTGATGCTTACACCTTACAAGTTCAAGATTCATTCTGATAGTCTACTCGTTAGAGAATAATTATTTTAAATTAACGATTTAATCTGAATATTGATATTAGGAATTAAAAAAGTTTTTGATGATAAGGTAAAAAGAAATTTGATAAAGATTAGAATCTGAATTGAATGCATAATATATTTAGACTATACTTGGATTAGTTTATTTTAGAGCTTATACAAAACAGATTATGCAAATAAATAAGTTTTTATGTATTATTTATAAGTTTGTTAAAGTAGTTTATGAAAAAACAGTTTATAAAGATACAATTATCATTAGTGAGAGTTTATAAATCAAAATAAAAACTTATCTATTTACATAAACTATTTTTCATAAGCTCAATCCAAACAGAACCTTAGATATTTACCTTTAATTTGAAATTGACATGTTAGGATTTTTTTTTTATACAAAAACCAAGGTATTGAGTCCATTAAAATCACATACACAATAAAACAATCTTTTAAAAGTTTTAACACAGCCATATAACATTCGAACTCAAAATTTCTCTAACTTAAAACAAGACACATCTAATTCCATCAAATCACTTTATATATGAGTATATGATATTTGAATCAAATAATACACAACTAATAGAAAATTAAAGTATATGCATGAAACTTTTTCTTTGTTTTTGAAATAATCACATGCTTAAATCAATCAAAATACCTCTAATCAAATCAACACTTTCTTTTTTGTTTATTCAAGAATCAACACTTTATTCTAAAACATTGAATTGAAGTGAACGAATGTTTTATAAAATTCTTCAAAATAAATATATTTTGAACTCCAAAATACATATTTTCATTCCTAAAAAAAGTTACATTGTTATTATTTTGTAGTATGAAACAATCAACATTAGTCTCAGTTCGAGTTCAGCTCTAAACACAAACAATGTTAAATTTTTTGATAGAGTTTCGTCATTCAATCCTATCGATCTATAAATGTGTTTATAATTGCGTGAGAGATACTAATTTGATACCGAAAATTTAATAAACATTATTGTTTTTTATATTTGCCTTTTATAATAATTATTCTGTTCTACAAAATCGCATTTTCGTGTCACTGC
>Ga0209282_1002619_pt1 | contig 10466 bp, 3 predicted proteins | sample Mtrugardesep15_FD_187529 | JGI IMG/M metagenome (GOLD analysis project Ga0209282, IMG submission 187529) | Root nodule microbial communities of legume samples collected from California, USA - M. trunc garden sep15 (SPAdes) (version 2) | ecosystem: Host-associated > Plants > Roots > Nodule...
TTTTTTTGTTTTCTATGTTTTTGAAGAGTAATATTAGTTTTCTTTTTGAGAAATGATATTTGTACAACCGTTGTTTGACAACTTTTGTGACAATTTTATCTTTCTTACCCATATCATGTTTTTACTTTCTCTCTATTACTTTGATTTTCGCGCCAATATAAATTTTCCTTTACAAATTAATGGTTGTATCAAAAGTTGTCATAAAAATGGTTGTTCAAATAACACACTTTTTTTTTACGATAAAGGAGATTGTCAAAGTTTTGCTCAACGTAAAACGGACAAAGTAATATAGTTATTTATTGAGAAATGTTAACAAGTGCCTTAGGACACTTAATAAAGATTTAAAATGAAAATTTTATTTTAAAATTTGTGTATTCAAAATATTAAAATATCAAAAAGTAACATTTTCTACCTAAAAATTATCATTGTTTATATTTTTTGAATATTTAAGAAGTGTCTAATACCCTTATTTATTTTGTTAAGATCGAGGGGCTTGCATGTGAATGGTGGTCCCCAAAGAAATAAATTAGTGGTCCTGCTACCTACTAGTAGTACGTACTGAGATGGGGCCCACGATAAGTTATTAATAGTAGTATTTCATTTGATAAGGGCTTCCACAGATGGGTTGGATTCATGCCACGGCTTATCTTTTCTATGCTTCCCCGTCAAGTCTCTCCTGACATCACTGCCTACGCTTCCACCTTACACGCAACACTTTCATTTTATAAACAAAAAAATAGATGAAGATTCATTTTGATGATTCACAATTTATATTGATTGATTCATTCTATGATAAAAACAAAGTTTAAAGTAATATTTATATTTTTGGAGATAAATCACGCTTACTCAATTTATAAACAAATTTATTTATTTAGTCGGGAGGAAGTAACTACGTCCCAAAATAAAAAGTAAGGAGAGACTAATAAATAAAAAAATCTTGTTAACAAATCACATAAATAAAATTTATCTTAAAAATACAAGTCAAACACATATAAATGTTGATAGTATTTGATCAAAAGATGATTGTCGGTGTTATTTAATGCAGTGGTTGGTAAGGTGGTGGAATGCGTCAACTTGATGACTGAAATGGCGGGGTGTGTACTTGCAAACACTCCGACGCTTAAGTCAGTGAGATCAGAATGAGGGCTTATAGAGTAGATTCTACCTCGAGGACTGCAATAGTCCCCTTTATATAGAGGTGGGTGTTTGCAGAGCCGTTGTATGACACACGTGTGTTCGGTGGTTACAAATTCGTTGGAAGTGTAACCGCCAGGGAGAGATTCACAGGAATGTGAGAAAGAGGCGTTACAGTTCGTTTGAACTGATCTCTGTTGTTTTGTACACCTCCCTCCCCATTACAGTTCGTTATATTTCAATTGCTCAATTATAACTCAAACGCAAATCAAATTCTACATTTGAAAATAAAATATAAGAATTTTAAAAACATTTATTAAAATATAAAGACTATTCTTCAAAAGGACGCAAAATGTAAGAACTATAAATATATTTAACCCTAGTTTCTAAAACAATCCCATTAAATACTTGTTAGCATTTTCAATAAATTATAAACACCATTTGTGTTGCCTTAAACTCTTTCAAACTAAACTTCATTGTTTTTTCTTCACTTTATTATCATGAATCACTGTTGAATTATGAAATGCTATAGTATAAGAAGATTGACCCGAACTGCCTTATCAAATGGACAATTTCATTATTTTCAACCTATTGAGTATCAACACATAGACCGTAAAAAAAGTATCAATACATAGGATCAGATCAGTCAAAGAATACTATAAACACATAGCGACAAATTGTAAAATCCTTTCTATTGGAGTCGTAAAAGTAAAACCAGACCTAAAATAAAGTAGTAGTAAAATAAAATGAATCCGCAAAAGTACAAGAGCCACTCTAAATTTATTACAATATTAATTCACATATTTTTAGCTACACAGAATAACACCAATAGCTATAAAAAGTTGACACACACAATTAAAGAGCTAGGGTACTCTAATCTAAACGTCTGGTATATCTAAAATCAATATATTAATTTTGATAGTTGAACTAGAACTTGTAGACAATTCTTATATATTTTTGACACAGTTAAATGACAATTCTACGAGTTTAATTTTTTATTTTTTTTACTTTCATTGTTAAATTTAAAATTTAGCGGAAGTATTTATAATAACTCAATAGTTACTTTTCTTCTAACGATTACAATGAGAAAGAAACCTTGTTCGAGAAGATGTAGAAAACATAACGTTTGGACGACAAGATAATACAAATCTTGTTACTAATATTCCTTCAATATCAAGTGCATGTCTTACATCCAACCTAATGTCAATGTTATGAATACATTAAGACAAAGAAACAATGACAATAATCCTTTGTTTCCTTACATGACTAGACATGCATAACCTAGTGTCGTTGAATTGTCACAAAATTTTTGGAAAGTGTTAAACAACATATTGATGATATAAATCATGATATGGTGAATATGTTTTGTTGTTTATTGCCTTGAAATCTCGTTCGAATAAGATTTTGGTAGATTTGAGTGTTTAACCATTGTCCCTTCTGCGAGGTTAACAGAACATGTGTCAGGTAGGCGTCTTTTAGTGGCTTTTTAGGTTTATTGATTCAGCCTTGAATGCCTAGCAGATCTAGGTGGATCATGAACAATCATAGGCATGTTAGGCAAACGAGTACACATGCTAGGTGAATAAACCGGGATATGAACCTCTTTGTAAACTTTTCTTTCATTTTTCTTGTGCAATCTTGAGAGACCAAAAGAGAGAACTTAAAAAAAAATGGATAAGGGTTAAGTGCTCTTGGATGAGAACTTGGGTTGGGAAACACATTTCAAACATCTTGTGTAATGAGATCTCATTAGAGGAAGGATTAAAACTTTCTTTATTTTTCGTCTTAAGGAGTTGTTCTTTGTGCGCTCTTTAGTCTAATTTTTTGCAACCTCTTTGTATAACTCATTTTATAAATAGATTAGAGAGTTGTTCACTCCCCAAGTGTAGGTCATATTGAGTCAAACTAGGTAAACAAACATTATTAAGGTGTTCCTTTACTATCTTATCTTTGTTCTTTGATTGTGCTTGTTGCTTGAGACTGTTTTAGATTTGGTTGTTATTGACACTTGTTCCACACATCTAAGTTTTATCGGTGTGATTTGAATACGAATTCATAACATTTGGCGCCCACCGTAGGGCAAAGGGATAATTTGTTCAAGTCATTATCATGGTTCCAAGTGAGATATCGAAGAGTTTACTGAAAGCAATGATTTTGGGTTGTGGAAGGTAAACATGCAATCGATTTTGACACACCAGGAGTATGCTGAAGCATTTAATGGTGAGGTTAAGATGTCAACAAAATTGACGCAACCATAGAAGTATGAGATAATAGACAATGAAAATAATGTCATTGTTCTAAGCCTCAGAGATAAGGTTTTAAGTGATGTCACGAAGTAAAACAAATGTGGTATCGGTGTGGTTCAAATTAGATTCATTACATATGACCAAGTCCTTGGCTCATACACAAATTTTGAAGCAACAACTCTGCTTATTTATCACGATGGTGGAGTCTAAGCTCATTGTAGAACAATTGACAAAATTTAACAAGTGAACATTAAAGACGATGACAAATCCTTTCTTTTGCTATGTTCAATAGCTAGATCTTTTGAACACGTCATGAATACAAACCTTTACAAAAAGGAAGATACTACTACCTTGGAGAAGTTCCAAGAGGCTCTGAGAATCAAGAGGTTAATCAAGTTCAAGGACACAAAGGTTGATGATATTGGTTAATACTTAAATGTTGTTGGAGGAAGCAGTGATAGTAAAGGAAAGTGCAATAGTAGGTTTGGGTCTTAATAAGGGTTAGATGGATTTGACATAACTTAAAATGCTTCATTTGACATAAGACCGGTTGTTTCCAGAGGGAATGTCCTCATAAGAGAGGTGATGGTAGTTCTTCTGTTCAAATTGCAATTGCCTCAAGTGAAGAAGGATGTGAGACTGATGATGTGCTAGTGGTTACAAGTTAGGAATCAGAAAAGAGTTGAGCCTAAGATGAATTTAATTTCTAAAAGCATGTTTGACGGTTTAGATTATTGAACTAGAATTGAACATTTAATGTTAAAATTTTCACATGGTGCATTAGTAATTGCTAAAGAGTATAAGATGTATGGTTTTATACATTTGAAATGGTCATACTATTATTGGTCAAACATCTTTGGCGCATACATATATCAAGCAAGACAAGCTTGATGCTAGGATTGTAAAATGTGTCTTCATTGGTTATCTGGAAGGTGTGAAGGATTATAAATCGTGAAAGACGGAATTTGGTGGAGGATAAAAAATCATAATAAGATGAGATGCTACTTTTGATGAGACCCACATATGGATGAACTGAAAAATACAGGGATATTACAGACCTTAGAAGCAAGGGTGGCGAAAACTCAATTTGAGGTGAATATTTTTACTAATGTGACAAGAGAAGATGAAGGGGACGAGACCATGTTGTTGTTGCTACTTTAGAGTGTTCCGAATTTAGTTGAAGTTGACACTTGTTCCACCTATCTAAGGTCATTGGTGGGATTTGAGTTTGATTCCCAACATGTTTACCTCATTATTGTGTAAGTGATACAAAATAGTCTCTTTGCTAAAAGATAATTTGAGTTGACTTATATAACTTATAGCATATAAGCTCGTATAATTTTAAAAAAAAAAACGTTTGGTAAATGTCGTCATTTTCGTATAAGTTTATAACTTATTTTCACGAGTTTAAACAATTTTTGATAAGCTAATTCAAGTAGCTTATAATTTATCACTTTTTTTATCCTAATTTTATCACTGTAATCATAATTAAAAAAAATTAAACACTAATCAAATGCATATTTTTTTTTAATTATTAAATACTGCAAATGATAGCTTATATGCTATAAACTACCCTAAGTCTCGCAATATTTTGACTTAATTTACTTTGATCATATTTTTCTAATAATATACAAAGATAAATAATATCATGTAAGATGTCGTTAGATTCGTTCGATGAGTATTTTCAAAATATTATATTTTAATAATTTTTTTTAATATATTATTCAAGATATTTAATCTCAAAATTATGTATTGGTATACGTAACATGGTCAACTATGAAAGTATTATGGGATGGAGAGATTACCTTGTAAGTCCTATGCTAAATTCACTTGAAAGTTTTTACCAGGTCGCACAACTTTCGATTTTATAAAAAAGACATCGTTATGCATAAATGAATTCCGCCCATTTTTTTAACAAGATTCAAGTGATCATTCATCTATTTTGTTTCCTTAAAAGGATTCACATTCGTTTCTGAAAAATTGGTAAATTATTAATAATAGACATTTTTTTTTTTCCTTCAAGGAATTAAAAAGAGACATAGAGATTAATAAACAAAAAAAGCACTTATCATTGAAAATTATGATACCGTAGTAGTATGATACAAAAACCAGATCTACAGACTAAGCCTCAAACTCCTCCTTTTGTTAAATTAAAATAGGAAAAAAGAGTATGATTCTTCAGCCTTAGATTCTCTTCTCTACCTCCTAACTTTATTATTTTTCACATGATAGAAAATTCCATAAAAGATTCTAACTCAACAAAGTAAAGATTCTCATATCTAGATACTTCGATTCGTAAAAAAAAGAGAAAATTCTACTCAGCATCGCTTCATCGGAAAATTTACACCACCGTGCTCTGTTTCCTCTGCCTCTGGTAGCCACACTTTCTACATCTTCTTCTAATTCAGATTCATTGCTTCACCTCCATTCACTATCCAAGGATGCGCTAAGGCTTGTTCAGCAGAAAATCTTCTAGAATCATCTCTACACATCATTTTCCTCAACAGATCCTTAGCAGAAGAAGAAACAGAACGGAAGATTCTAGAAGGAAACCTGAGATTCGCTCTAATAACCGCTTCAAAAATCTCAGCCGTAGAATCACCGTAAAACGGAGGCATCCCGCTCAACATTATGTACAAAAGCACACCACAACTCCACACATCAACTTTCTCTGTATAATCTCTTCCTAATAGAACCTCCGGTGCCACGTAATACGGTGTTCCGACGACTCCACTCATTTTCTCGCCGTCGCCGAACCATTCCGCCGAACCGAAATCAGCTAATTTAAGATTATCTTCAGAATCGAAGAGAATGTTATCCGGCTTGATATCGCGATGAGCGACACCGAGACGGTGGCAGTGAACGACGGCTTCGAGAAGCTTCTTGATAATCGCAGCGGCTTGTTGTTCGGTTAAAGGATTCGCAACGATACGGTCGAGGAGAGTGTGAGGTTGACAAAGCTCTAAGACGATGGATAAGAAATCGTCGTTTTCAAAAACGTCGAAGATTTGAAGGATGTTAGGGTGAGGTGAAAGAAGAGAGAGGAATTTCGGTTCGTTTTGGAGACACTCACGATCAGTGGAATCGGCGAGAAGAGATTTGTCGATGACTTTTACGGCGGTTGGGACGGCGGAGTCAGGGTGGTAGCACCGGAAAATGGTACCGAAACGGCCACGACCGATCTCCTCGCTGAGTTGGTACTTAGTTTTTAGGGTTTCGCACATTTCAACAATTTTTTTCTTGGATTTGATTTGTTGAGTTTCTTAGTTTTCATTTTTGGTTAGGTTAGGGTTATTTATAGAAGGAGGAAATAACTGTGAAGAGAGTGAGAGGGTGAAAGTGTGGAATGTGCTATTGGCATATTAGAAAAGGGAATATTCTTTCGGTGGATAGCATCATTCAATACGAACTACGTTACGGGAGGGTTTATTCTATTTTTATTTTGCTTATCAAAAAACTCACTACCGTTACGTCCGTTTTATTAGTTTTTATTTCATTTTTTGAGGGTTTATCCTTTGAATATTTTATTTTATAAATGGGAAAAGAATAAAAAAAAACAGAAAGAGAGAGAGAGATTCTATGCAGAAATAAAGGTTAGAAAATTTGGAAAAAGTGAACAACAAACAAATTCCTAATAAAAAGTAATTTTGATCGATTTTAATTGAATAAACGTTATTTTTTTTGAAGAAATATAAAAGTTATATGATAAAAATTAACAACAAATAAAGCAATTTCCTAAGAAAAAACAACAAATAAAGCAATATAAGTTAGTGAAAAAAAATGTAGAAAAAAAAGCAATTTTTTTTTTGAATCAATAAAAAAAGCAATGAAAGTTCCTTCATTTCTAAAAAAAATTATAAATACTAACGAAAAACTCATGTTTTCACTGTTTTTATTGCGCTAACGTTTAAAAATTATGATTTTTTTTTTTTATGAAATTGTTCATATACTCTTCTCCAGTCTCCACTAACAATATAACTTTATTATAGAAAAATTGTTCAAATGTATAATTAAAATAACAAAAAATCCAGCACAAAATTTATTGCATTTTTATTTTTTTAAGGAGTTTATTGCATTTTTATTATCATCAACAAACACATACCTCTAAAAATACAAATACATAAATAAGCTTTTCCTTCACAAAAACCTCTAATTTTTTTTTTTTTGAGAAACTCTAAAAATAATTATTAATTTACTTTATCTGATTATCAATTTAATTTTACACTTAAAAAAATTGGCTCTAATTATGCTAACAAATCTTATAAAACTAGATTGAACTAACACTTTTAACCCCAACATCACGGATTCACAATTCACGTTTCTACCAAAAAATCCCAACATCACGGCAAAGAATTCTTTCTTTTGATAATGTCACAGCCAAGAAGCTTACCAACTCTGTCAACTTATAAATAGAATAGTACCTTTTTTCTGTCTTAAGAACGCTATAACCGTATTATATCAATATTTTCCGTCAAAAGTCATGAAATTCTATTTAGCCATTAAATTTGATAAGTTGCATTCTTCTTCCCTGAATTAGGATCTAGTTGTTATATTTTTCAAATATAAGTTATAATCATATTCGATAATTTAAAAGATTTTTTTTTTTAAATAAGCGCATAACTATAATCATATTTCATTTTCCTTTTCAAAAGAAGGAGAATTATTTTTTATGCCTTTTCTTGACAGCTCAAAATGGAAAGACACTATGCTTAAAAATAGAATATACAAGGAAAACCAAGCAATTAAATTTCTTTCGCAATCCGGAATTCGCCATAAGAATGGCAAGGAGCACCCGTGTTTGTAAAGGAAGCCATTGTAACACATACATATTAGGTGTGCATTCGACATCACTAGAGATCAAAATTGATTTTAACTAGATATGTTTGTTTGCTCTTGAATAAAATTGAGTTTGATTTCATAATTGATACCGCTTGAAGTTAGAGATTTGAGTCTTGGATTTTATAATTGATTTTTAACACTTAAATTTATTATTCAACTCAATTTTGCATAAAAATATTCAAACACATGTCACTTTATCTCCAAATAACTTTTAGCTAGAATCAATTTTACAAAACCAATTAAATCAAAATCAATCTTTTACAACACATAACCAAACATGCATTAGATTGTTTTCATGCAAATTTGTGTATCAAGGCCAGATACATGCCATCTCTTGATTGGATAATGTTACTAAGCTTAACTTTATAGCCACCTACACATACAATTTGATCACAAACAGACAACCTATATCTCATAATAACTATATGAACCGGATGTGATTTCACCTTTATTTTATTTTTCTTCCTAGGCGTACGTGTACTCATTTTTAATTTTTTCTAATTGTTTTTGTTTTTAATTAACAAAGGAAAGAAGAAAAACAAGAACACCAAGAATACGATCGAGTTTGGAACATCAAACCCCAATAGTCAACACAATTTTCAACTTTTGTGGAAGAACCTATCAAAAAATCACACTTAACTTTGAAGAGTGTTTGAGTTTTGACAAAAAATCTGCATAACAAACCTCTCTAAGCACATGTTGAAAAAAAAAGAAGGAATATGTTTCTTTAAATAAAAAATCTTAATCAATAAAGAAGTTTATACATGCATTTGTGTGATCAGATGTTGAAGAAGGTGAAGGACTTCTAGAAAATCTATCTCACAAATAACTTGTTGAATAGAATTGTTGATGAACAACGTCCTTTAAATTGTAACTGAGTATCCAAAATATTTACAAAATCAATCAAATAATAAAACGCTCATAGCACCCGTCCTGTTAGAATACCAAAACGATGAGGATTTATCACCAATGCAAAATTGAATGCATTGTCTCAAAGTTTCAATGCCTTTGAAATACATTTCAGATTAGAGAAATGTTGCCTTCAACTTTAATGTTCCAAATTTTGTCATGTTCAATGTACCTTTAAAACAGAACCCACAACCAAAGTTTTTAAGGATCATAAAGCAAGTACCTGACTTCTTAAGAAGAGGGATACTAGAGCTCTTGTCTCCCTAATAACAAGGCTAGGGAAAGTAATAGTAGACTACTTGAGTCTATTCTACTTTCTATTACCGCACGTGCCACCCTAATTAAAGCTCTTGGTGACTCTATCAAGAGTGACTGAGTTTCTCCCTTTGTGGGATTGAAGATTGAGGTTTTTACGGTGGGACATACAACTCTCAAATTAATTGCATCAAGTCAAGTGACTAAGCATACGAAATTGTGTTTTGACAACCAACATGATTTTATATTATTTACGTTTGACACTCTTAGCTTCCTAACACTAGAGGTTGGTGGCCGTCTGAAAAAAGTTTAAAGGTCATGTATAACAATGGTATGTTTGTTATGTTCATTAATGTTATGTTTAAGAGATTGATTTTACAATTCAAAAAAAAGTTAGCTGCACAATTTGTTGCTAGTCCGTCTTCTATTCCTCAATAATTCTTTGTGAATATTATTATGAATTGAATTTATCCAATCTTGATTATAAATTGATCTAATTATTCTCAATAAAAATACTAGTTCATTTTTAAGAGTGTCCTTCATGCGAACCAATATTCCGTTGTAATAAGATGATAGTCATAAAAAACTAAACTTATATTTAAATAAACTGAAAACGATTAATTCTACTTTAAAATCACTAAATATTAAACTTTTTTTTAGTGAAATATGAAAATAACCATACATATTTTTTTGGAAATTCCTTCGAAAATCTAATAAATTGGGAGAAAAGAGAACGAATTTCCCTCCTATTTAATATCTATAGACTCCGACAATAAACTGTCGTTCCTATACATTAAAATAAATTGGGTTAATGATGTGTTTCGTCCTTGCAAATAGGGGTCGTTTAAAAATTTGTCCCTGTATTTGTTAATCCTTGCTTTTTAGCCTTGCAAAGTTTAATCAGTTAAAATTTCGTCTCTCTCCCCACTTAATCACTGCCATGTCACTAAACCACACATGAAATTCTAATTTTACCTTTGGGTTTCCAATTCTTTCTTCCCCTTCTTAAGGGCAAAATTGGAATTTCATGTGTGGCAGTGATTGCCACGTCATCAAATTAGTGACGTGACAGTCATTAACTGG
>Ga0209282_1002620_pt1 | contig 10464 bp, 6 predicted proteins | sample Mtrugardesep15_FD_187529 | JGI IMG/M metagenome (GOLD analysis project Ga0209282, IMG submission 187529) | Root nodule microbial communities of legume samples collected from California, USA - M. trunc garden sep15 (SPAdes) (version 2) | ecosystem: Host-associated > Plants > Roots > Nodule...
CAAAATAATACTACAAAAGCCCATAAATAAGCGAGCCCAAAAAATTCCATGACAAAAAAATAATAATCTAGTGTAGCATTTTTTTGAGAGAAATAATCTAGTGTAGCATGATCCATGTAATCTTGGAATTTCATTTAACTTGTTTGAAAGGTTGCCAACAATAAATCTTGTCCGCTCCAATATTTTAGTAATAAATCTATGACCAATATTGTAGGGGTCCAAGTTGGACCTAAAGAGTTGGTGGTCCAAATTATACAAAGCCACTCTTCAAAACCAAGAAGAAGAAAAAAAATGAAGAATCAACCTGTCTTCATATATAATTCTATACACATACACTACTAACTTATATGTTTGATAATTGGTGCCAAGACTGAGAAAGATGAGCATGGTCGTCTAAATTGTACAATGCGGTAATGATTGTGCCTATTTCTTTCCACCAGACACACATGGATCTTGGCATTACACCAAATCAGTGTCGTTGCTTTTACAAGGATTTTTATTGCCAACCAGATTAAACTGTATGAACAAGAGTTGGTTGCATAATTGCATCATTAACTTCTGAAGGAAATATGAGAAATAAAATATTTTACTAGACTCAATTATCTAACAACTGTGTTATTGTTATATCATGTTTGATTGTATGAAAATAGAGTTGGGTACATAATTGCATCATAAACCTCTTAACCAATATGTTAGTTGGCCTGCAATGTTGATTTCATTATGATAACTCTCTTGCAAAGAGTTTCCAACTTCCAATGAACATATCAACAAATAGGGGCCGCCTGTAGCCGTCGGACCTACTTTCAAACTACGAAGAGAAACTACAAGAAGACAGTTAAAGGCTTCTTCATAACAATTAGTAGTTTCTACTGATCTATTATTGAATGAGAAGACCTTTGTGTGGGGCTGACACTCCCACCACGGCTAATCTTCAAAGCTGTTAATGCCTTCTGGATCTCCATATTCATGGCACTATCTACACTACCAGATGATAACTTTCTATGTGATTTCTGCAGATGTAGCTTAAGTGAGCTGCTGCTTAGCCCAGCATTTTTCCCACATATGGGACAAACTTTCATCGTTGGTTTTCTCTGCTGCCATTCCATTGAAACCTTACCATGTAGTTTCTGATCCAATACTTGTAAGATTTTTGCAAAACCATCATTTGGCTGTGCTCGACGGTGAACTCGTTTCAGTGTTTGCCATGCTTTTGATAGAGTATACTTCCTGCACAGCGAAAGATTTCAGTTCATAACTTCCCCAGCAGTAATAATCTTAAGACCACGTTTGAATAAACAGTTTAATCAAACACTTATAACATACGCACTTATTATATAAGTATATATGTATAAGTTATTTTTATTACAAGAAATAAAACAAAGCGAAATTGTTTTCATAGCCTATCATGGACCATGTCACAAGTTGTTTCCATAAGTTCTCGCAAATGGTCTCACAAGTGCTTATTCCTGTAGATAAACACAAATAAACCATTCTGAACAGACCGAAATATCAAACAACACAAATTTTGGTTGCTGATATCATCCATGAAAGAATTGATGACTACACAAATAGTCACTTCAAAAAACTCGGCAGCAATACATATTAAGATTAATTATTTAATCACATAGCAAAATAGCAATACAATATTGAATCGATTTGGAACATTGTATAATGTCTTAATAGTTTGAATTTTTTACTTACTTCCTGAGCATTAGGTAGGCAAGGACCACTGTAACACTTCTGCTTTTCCCTTCAAAGCAATGGACTAAAATCTTCTGACCTTTTTGTTCAACACAATCTATAAAATCACACGCTTCTTCAAATATGGTGGTGATGTTAAAATCTTCACTGTCAAACACCTGTTCAAATGGGAAAGTAAATAAAACCAATACGAATACATTCCTGAAATAACCTAAAATTAAAAGTAAAGTTGTAATAGAAAATTATATTGTAGAGAGTGAACCTGACTTACAGATAAATTTTTGTATTCAAATTGATCAGGAAATTGAGTTTCAGATTGTCCGATTTCATTTGTACACAAACACAAAATATGTGTGATTCCCAAGTATTGCAGAGTGTATACAGATCTTGCAGCCAGTGCCCCACCAATAAACAGACAGCTTGTAACAGCAGATGGTTTCTCTGTACTTGCAGCATCAGATATCAATGCAATTCTCTCAAGAATATGCTCAAGTCTGACCTGAAAATTGAAAGGATAATGCATCACAAATAAGAATCCCTCATAGGTGGTAGGAGCCTAGTTTATTTCAAATTTGAATCTGCTGAAAGTGAAGATAACCTTTAGCTCATATGCGTCAACGACACTGTTATTATCACTACCCTCGAAGAATCCGGTATTGAAATTGTTCTCTTGGCATAGCTTGATGGCGTCATTTTTAAGCATTTCATTCCACTGTTCCAATTCTTTATTAGATTCAGCATCAACCTGAAAATTATGATAAACTATAAAACTCATGTAAGTTGCTTTAATATTCGTCTTTTCCATTCATATTTAGACATTTGATTGCATATGTTATTTGCACATGCAAAACAAAAATGAATGGAATTGCTGATAAATATTTGATTTGAAAACATACACATTGTCTATATTAGTCAATTTTGTGTATAGACATGTAATAAAGTCATCTAGTTTTACATATTAGAGCAATATGCTATAGACTGATTATGGTATCCAAAAAGGAAATTGGAAACGATTCAAGAAATCAACAATTTATAGTACAGACCAGCATTACAATACCATGCTACTAGTAAACAAGGTCATATTATAAGACCAACCTTGGCAAATTTATGGAAGTCACGGAGCTTAGCAGTCAAACGGAGATTACGATGCGGCTCCCCATTTCCTTTGTATAGCTTTCCATGCCAATTTTCTCTTGACACAGGAGTCGAGTCACTGCAATCTCTGTTACAAGAAGACAATGACCTTGAAGTAGTTCTCTGTGATTCTGAATCAGTAAAATCTTGATTGTTATCGTTAGCATGCCTCTCCTTACTTGTTGGAGAGGAACAACTACCACCACCAGCTAGTGAAGGCGAGTCTGGAACCAATGAGTTCTCTTTGTCAGGTTCTGCTGAAGATATTTTGCTTATAATGTTCATAAATAATCGTAACAAAGTATCAAGTCTTTGGTGAAGGGTGAGTAGGAATATATGGAATCCCTGTAGGTCCCTAAGAGCATCTCGGAAACCAGTACGGAATGCATGAACTGCTGATGATACTTCACTTGCATATATTTCACTTGTATCCACGTCTTCTGGTAGAGGACATCCTAATTTCCCTACAGTTATATCATGTAACAAGTTTGATGCATACTCAGAACTATTGATCAGCAACTCAACCAACTTAGGATAATTAACCTGATCATTTGCACGTTTTCCAGCAGGGGGTCGCCGAGGAACACCAGAATCAATGACTACAAGGTTAAGGTCAGAAGACATTGATTCTCCCGATGTTTGACTTTTAAGGCTCATGTCGGTGGATCTTGGTGATTCCATAACCTCTTGAAGATCGGAGACTTGTGATATCAAGCCAGGATTATGGGAATTCAATCTGCAATCTACTGAACTTGACCTTCTTTCTTTTTGAAGTGCCTTAATCACCTTTGGTCTATATCGATTAATTGCCGAATCCAAAGCTGCTTGTAGTGTATTTGTATTTGCAGAGATCGTCTTTTCAGCCAACAACAAATTTGCAGAATTCCCGCGCCATCTAAGCTCACGGCAAGGGAGCCTATCTTCATTTCGGATGACCAAGTCCAGCATCAATACCTTGCCAAGAGCTTCTGATGTTTTTTCTACAGATTCCCGTGACTCAAAGGCACTTGTGTTTTCAAGCAAAGGTGAACCATGAACATAACTGCGATAAGATGGTAATTTTTTAGAGCAAACAATCAAAATTTATTTGTACGTTTGAGTGTGCAGCTGTACTTTAATATTTCTCACCAGTGCTCACCAGTACAATGTGCTGTAAGTAATGAGCCTCTTTTTCCTATTATAAATAAAACTAAGATGTATAGTGCTAATCATTGACATATACATAGAGATAAGGGTCCTGTAAGATCCTTTTCGCTTTCTACATATACTAAATCTATTTTCTCCCATCGTCTTTTCATGGTACTTACAGTCTTACACTATCACTCCATTGAGGCAAAGTATCTTCGCAATAAAACATTTTCCTTTCACAATACGACTCCCGATGTATTGCTTATCATCACAAATGGAGAGAACAAAGAATTAGTTATTTCTTGGTGGCACTGTTATATAGGAATTTTTCAATGGTTTCGTACTTGCATAAACCCACAACCTAGGGGGATATAACTACACAAACCACTTACAAAATTCAAACCCAAGCCAAGCATGTACATGTATATACTTATCTCTTGGAAACACAAATTCACCAATAAATGGCAAAAGTAATAAATCTCAGAGGTTGTTATTTTGGATACATTTCTCCTAAAAAGGGGAATATTATATATCTTTTTTTATCGTGCCTTTAACACGCCAACCACTCCTGGCTGGACAAAACTTTCTATTGTCGTTGGAACCTTCATAAAAGCTTTCTCTAGGAAACTACGTACTTAAATGAGTTTTGTTGAAATTAAAGAGTTTAATTAGTATACACTGTCAGTGTAAAATTATTTTACACATATTCAACGATATGTTGCCACGTCAATTAACGAATATTTCAATAAAAAAAGGCGGCACAATTGGAAACATCTGCCACATTTAAGCCAAAGTTATTGGAAATGTCTGCGTGAGCAAAGATGTTCTGTGCGGACATGTTATATGCCTGGCCATGTTAAAATCACATTTGAACCATACCTCATTAAAAACAAACATCGGCTAAGCTCAAGAGCTTCCAAAAGTTCAAAACACGTCACTTCACCAGCTTCATCACCCTCAGAATTTGCTGCCGCTTCTCTAGCTTTTTCTGTAGCTTCCTTTATTTGTTGCCACTCTGAACTGGTATTGTGAATGACTCTAGCCTGCACACTCTAAATAATAAATGAGAAAGAATATGGTACAATTACTGTCTGATAGCCTACACTTGAAGATGTGGTGCTTGTGTTATAAAAACCAAAGGGTTACCTGTGGAGTTTGGATTCCCAGCCACTTAGCCAATTCATATCCGAGACGTTCAGACTGTGTTGCCATTCTTGATGATGCTATTTTTATAACAGCTGCTGCCTCTTTTGGAGAAGCATCAACACTCCCTTGACAATTGAAAAAGGCAAAGAAGACAACACCTCCAGAATTCACGGTTACCTATGTGCACGGAAATGAGGAAACATTAAGGCTGAGATTGAGAAAATACACAAATGACGCACACTTCTCTCTAATTCAGTATTACATGCAAAAACACAACCCAATCACTAATGTTGAGCCAAAAAAAGAAAACCCTTCTCTGCACAGCTCACTTGAACAAAAGAACAGGATAGGCATGGATGCTGTACGGCGAATATCTAAGTAAAAATGTGTCGGGCGGGCAGAAGCTAAACTAGCACGGACTCATTATTCTTTAAAACTTAAAAACTAACAACTAAGAACATGATCAAAGCCACACTAAATCTTTATTTATTTGATTCTCCGTGTTAAGCAAAAACATCATGGATCAAGGTTATAGTGACAAATAAATAGAAGGGCACAAATAAAAGAAATCCAAAATGGATATCAATATGCAGGATGCAACTTGGTTTGCATTGAGACTTAAGTCGGCAATGAATGACAGGAAACTTACATCTAAGTTATCAACCTTATTTGCTATTTACTCCTCAACACCGAAAGATATCTATTAAACACGGAGAGTATTATATTAATGCTTGTGTACATAAGCAGTGTAGAAAATTGATGAACCTCAAGAGCTTTGTTCATTTCATCCTCAGAATATTCATTGCTACTGCCGTGTTCAGTATGGTGCAGGGAAGAGAGCCCATCCCAAGAAAAGGAGCTTGAGTCAACATCCAACATTGCAGCTTTACCAAGCCTCTCCCACAAGCTAATTTCTGTCTGATCAGGGTGTTTATCACATTTTGGATCCTCAATCGATTCTCTAGTGCAGAACACAAATTACATTAAATGAACGTCACAAACAGATATGGGGTCAACTTCTAAAAGCCATAATGAAAATTGCTAAAATCACATTAGTCCTTGTTTAGGGACAAAATTGAATGACCTAACAAAGGACTGATGTGATCGAGTATTTTCAATTTCAAGAACTATTTTGGAATATTAAAATTTTTAGGGAATAAGTTCACCACCCTACAATTTAAGAACTATTTTAGTGATTCACTCGAGATAGAAACTTTAAACGAGTAAATACCAAAGTTGGTCCTTGAAATTCTAGAGTTGTATCAATCTAATACTCCACATTATCAATACATCAAAATGATCTTTGAAATTGCAAAATGCTAATCAAGTTCATCGCACTGTTTGAATCTGTTATCAAATGCATCCCTAACATTGTTCACTCAGTTTCAAATTCACCTCCTAGATTACCAACTTAGAGTCGTTTTAGTCCCTACAAATACTAAGAGAGGGACAAATTTGATTCAAATTTTGTAATTTCATAGATCATTTTTTAATATCGATAATGTGAATAACTAGATCGCTATAATCCTAACCAATAAGGATATTTACTTATCTTCAAACCTATCACCTAAAATAACTAAATCTCACACACTAGAATTGATAAGCAATGAGAGAGAATGGCATATATAGTAACTAACATACATATAATTAAAAGGCATGGTGTTTGAAGGACTACGAGGGAAGCCAGAGGATCGATACTTGGAAGTGCGTTTACGAACCAATTGAAGCCATTGTGTGAACCTAAACGAAGGCCCTGCAGTTATATCTCCTAACATATACAAAGCCTGCATTGCCCATTTCCACCATTCAGCAAACAATGTCAAAAAGCTTCAAACTTTGAACATTTATCAAATTTTTATGCAGTTAGTTACACTTACAATTTCAAAATACCCTAAATTGAAAATTATAAATTAAAAAAGGAAGAAAAATTGAAGACTGACCCGAGAAGTTTCTGTGAGAGGCAATGGAACCTCAATCTCAGATTCAGCCTCGTCACTTTCAAATTCCAATTTCTTCTTACATGCAAAAAAATGTTGATGTTAATGTAAAAATGATCACAATAAGATCTAATAATTGATCTGCAATGCAACTATTTGCAAATGCAGATCACATTATAATTTATAATTCACAATACAGAACATGATTGTGATGAATTAAGAATATAAAGTTGAAGTCATGATTATGATAACATGAATGAATATAAGTATGATATGGTATGTTTCATTTGTTAATTTTAATTTTATTTTATATTTATTTATGTTGTTGAGTATGAAAGAGGGTTTGTGTGATAACCTGGTTTTGATCTTTTGCCATATGGTATTGGTATATGATTGTATAAAAATATTTGGTATTTGTGTGAGAAAAATGGACGGAGTATGAGGCAAAATAATGTGCTTTTTTCAAGGAGATGGAGAAAGAGAATTGTGATCCATATTCATTCATACATAAAACAAAATACAATACAAAGAAAGATTTTGGAGAGGAGAAACACACAACAGAACAAGAGGGTGCTTCAATTAATTACTGTACTTTGGTTGTTGTATGATAATAGTAACAAATTAACAAAAGTATGGTACAACGTAGTAGAAACATGGAAGGGTGTTTCATCCATTTCAGTGTGGAAGTGGGTCATGTCAGTTAGTTAAATAGAGTTTGAGTCGAGTAAAGCAAATCTTGACGGTGATGGAATCTACACCATCATCATATCAAATTGCTTGCGACCATGCCACGTTGAATACCGTCACTTTTTTTCTTTCTAAAGTTTTGTTTTTGGAAAATACTAAAAACATCCACAAGGGAGACACTCATTTTTGGTACTTAAATGGGTCCCACGTGTACACATCACTAATTTATAATTTTTTAATAGTAGTACCTAATAAGCACTCAATCCCTCCAACTCAGATCTCACACAAAGTTCTTAAATGGGACCCACTAATAAACTATCAATAACTTTATACCACTACATTTTAATTTTTTAATATTAAAAGAGTGTGAGTTCCACGTAAAGTTAGGGGTCTTAAATAAGACCCCGGGTCTTATAAGACCCTAACAAAATTTCTCCACAATGGAGGTACCTAATAGGTACCGGGTCTTAAATGTTTAAGACCCTCCCATTAGAGATGGTCTAATAAGACACAAATTAAGATATCAAATGTTCTTCTAAAAAACCTAAATGTTTGGTTTAATGATAAAAAAGACAAGCTTGAAGTTCAGAATTTAAACGTCTGTAAAAGAAAATAAATATTATTTTAAGATGTTATCTGAACAATATCTCAAAAAGGAAATGTCATCTTATACCCAAAAGACAAAAGTTAATTTTAAAAAAAAAATCATTCAATATATATTTATTTTTTACAATGATTATCGTTCAATTTGATAGAGTGCTTCAAAATTATTAAAAACAAAAAGGATGAATCCGCAAATAAACTGAGTTTATATCATCTATGTTAATAACATAAAACGACATACTCCTTATCAAGATCTTAAGTTCGATTCTCTCCAGATCAATTTAAATGTGCTAATTTAGCTTCTTAATTTTGTTTTTGCGTAGAACAACAAAGTGTCTATGCCTATAAATATGACTATATTCAAGTCCCAGATCTACAATATTGATGACGCCAAAATAAAAAATATATAGAAATCAGTTACTCAACTAAAAAATGAAGAAAAATAATCCAAATCGATGATTTTGAATCAGAATTGACCCTAGCTCTTTGGTAGATCCAATGAGAAAAAAAATGATAACGACCAGGAATCAGGACTTGTGGACATTTATTTATTGTGCATGCTTTGATCTTGCAACACCTTTTTTTAATCAGGTTCCCTTTATCCCATGAGTCTTTTCTTTTCCCTTTTCAAACACGAAGGTTTGCATATGGCAAAATTATAAAATAATAAATAATTTTTTTAATGCTTAGTGTTTGAAATTAATTTGTACGCATTATTATAGTGGAAATTTGATTTTCCACACACAATTATAGTCACATTTCATCGATTAGATATTTATGTTTGTAATTTGAAAATAAAGGTCATTAGATTGTGAACAAACGTCTTTTATATATCGTGTACATTATTTATTTATTTGGTCTTTGATTATGGTCTGAATATGATTCTAAGGTCAGAATTGATCATCCATCTAATACTTTTTTATTTTTGAGCAAACATCCATCTAATACTTGTTTTGCACTAGTTTCAAAATCAATGGTCATGTCAAATAACTTTAGGGTTTTTTTTTTTACAAAACTTTAGGGTTGTTTTGGTGAGAAAGTTAGAGACTTAAAAATACTCCTTTCTAGGTGTCACGTTTAAATTTCTCATGTACTAACATTTTTTTATGCTAGATCTGTCCATACAAAATTTCGCTCTAATTTCAATTAGACTTCCCATTGGTAGACATTTGGGTTGGTTTTACAAATTAATCTGTCCTAACGATGGTCATATAAATTAGTCTGTCCTAGCAATATCAATGTTTTATTTATATAAAAAAAATTGTCATGTCAAATATACATTTCCTTAAGCAAATATTGGGAGGAAATAATATTCTAGTATACTAACCCATCAGAAACCCAAAAATATTGGGGCACCTACGGGTCAAATTGTTATTGTTTAAAAATAAAATAAAATTTTGTCAACAACGTTGAGATATCTGTCCCTTTTTTTTTTTGTTGTTCTTGTAATAGGTCTCAAACTTGTGAAAATGGTAACCAGGTGAGAAACACAACTTATCTTGGTCCATGAGATTTTTCACTAAAAGCATGTTTTGATCATTTTGGGTATTCAATTTGTTCTTGTTAAATATGATATACGTTTGACAAAAATATATCCTTTCATGTGACACGAAGGTCCACTAAAATCACCACCATTCATTGCAAATGAAAGAGAAATTTTGTTTAGTAAAAAGTGAATTTTAATGATTAAGATCTCAACAAATGATAAAATTCAAGAAAAAGTTAACCTTCTTTTACTTACTATTCCTCTCCAATAAGTCGACCCTAATTTTTTCTCTTTAGGTTTTTTCTTCGAGATTTTTCATTGAAGGGGTGGTTTTAGGTCAATTATTGACTTGAAATCACTCCTCTTCATCTTTTTCTCTCCATTTCAATTTAAATAAGTGATTTTTCATATAGATCTAGGTTTTTCTTTGTGATTTCATCACCTAAGTGTGGTGGTTTGTTGTTCGTCGTCTTGTGCGGCGTTGTTTGATTTCCCGTCTTTCTACGGTGTTCATTTAATTCATATTGAAAGGTCGATTATTCAATCAAAGATTTGGGCGTCAACGTTGCATATTCGGAGACCATGGATATTTCGGTGACTTTAATTTTATCATATATTTTTGTAGGCATTATGCCGTTATAT
>Ga0209282_1002621_pt1 | contig 10464 bp, 5 predicted proteins | sample Mtrugardesep15_FD_187529 | JGI IMG/M metagenome (GOLD analysis project Ga0209282, IMG submission 187529) | Root nodule microbial communities of legume samples collected from California, USA - M. trunc garden sep15 (SPAdes) (version 2) | ecosystem: Host-associated > Plants > Roots > Nodule...
CTTGAACAAATGTTTAGCATATCCAATTGACAATTTTAATACTTTGTTATCATCAAAACTTAAACGGTGATTATGTGAAACACCCTTTGTTCCAACATGCTCTTGTAGAGCTTCTTGAAGCGAAATTCATATCACTTTTATATCTATTTGGAAAGACTCTTTGATAGTGAATTGAAGAGTTGCTCTCTCTATAGATGCAGGTCTTTTTTAGGCCGAATTGGATAATCGAATTTTTATGTGTTTGTTCGTATAAATTATTTATCTTTGTTCTTTGTTGCGATTGTAGTTTTGCTTAACATATGCTCGAAAGATTAGACCAAGCTAGATCTGAATGTTGATGTTTGTACTCTTTGGCTGTCATTGATAGTTGCTCTACACATCTTTGTTTTTGTTGGTTTTGACAAAAGGGTCTGAATTCACGACCATAAATTTGTAACAAATATATTATATTAACAATTTTTTTAAGGGATATTAATAACAAATTGAAAATTACTTAATAATTTTCTTAATTCTTCTCATTTTGTCATGAGATCCTATATTTACCTAGGGAGATAGTAACTGATGAGTTAAAGATATAATTGACAAAAATAGTTAAAAGTAATTTTGAAATATGATTTGACTTTCTCTTTGTAGCCCCTAATGTGTTTTTTTGCTTAAAAAGTTTCTTGAAATTTGAAAACACCATATAGATAACAACAATTTTTTCTTAAAATACATTTTTTTAAGGAAAAAGTAATACTACATTATAGCCCTACCATGGGTTACCCACTAATTATTATTATTCATTAATAAACATATTCATGAGTGCACAATGTAATGCTATCCAACATAAATACATTTTCCTTGAACCATTTTATTCTTATTATCATCACAAAACCACTACCTAATCCTTTTCTTCCAAGCCATTCAATTCTTACAAATCAATGGCAGCAGAACATGTTTTGAAACTGTTTGATATCAACTGGTTTGAGACATCAATTTTCACCAACAACAAAAAAACATCTTCACCTTTACATTCAACAACATTACTAGATGATTCAACCTCTATGTCTCAAGTGGAAGAACTTCTTTTTTTAGACACAAAACTCTCAAGAATTCCAACACTTCAAGTAAGGTCTTTTAGCGACGAAAACTTAGGCACAAAGATTGGTTCTTTCTCTGATTCTCTTTCACCAAACTCTGTCCTTACATCACAAAAGCTGAAACCAATTCTCTCAGGTAAAAAAGTGGAAGAATTCACACTAGAAAAAGAAGTAACCGATACAAAAAAGGCGAGTCATCGTACTCATAGAACGCGACTCAGAAAAGGAAGAAAAACTGCTAGAAGTTTATCAGAGCTAGAGTTTAAGGAGCTAAAAGGGTTTATGGATTTGGGATTTGTGTTTTCTGAGGAAGATAAGGATTCGAGATTGGTTTCTTTGATACCAGGTTTGAGCAAAAACCAACACAATGTTGATGAAAGTGTGATTAGTAGGCCTTATTTATCTGAGGCTTGGGGTGTTATAAAGCAAAGGAAAGTTGTTAATCCATTGCATAATTGGAGGGTACCAACTCTTGGCAATGAGGTTGATATGAAGGATAATCTTAAGTTTTGGGCTCACACAGTTGCATCCATTGTAAGATAACAATCAACAAGTTTTTTTCCTTTCTTTTTCTGGTGGATGTTCAAAGTGCAATATTCTTGATTTTCTATGGAAAAGTCTTAATTGTAAATATTTGATTTGATTAATGTACATTTCCTAAGGTATTTTTTGTACCCAATTTGTATTTTTTTTTTTCTAGTTTAAAATCTTCTTTCAAAATGCAGCAGAAAATATTCAAGGAAAGGTATACTTTTGATTATGGTTTTAAATTATTGCCGTGGATGCGGCTATGCCACATACATTTATATATGATAAATGCTAACAAGTGTCCACAAATGATTGACTTGTATTTTCAAGACAAATTCTCCTTTCATGTATTCCTTAAACAATGCCCTTTGGCAACTTGTTGGCATAAGCCTTTATATATTGCGAAAAAATGCAAAAAAATGCGACCAATACAAGTGAAATTTCCGATGCAATGCGATTATGTAAAGTTAAAATTCCTTAGTATCGCGACCACATTATAAGACCATACTTTTTATTAATCGGATCAGAAATTACTACAAATCTAGCGTAAGTGGTTGATGCATAAGATGTATGAGCGTTTTAAACCCTAGATACCGAGTTTGAATTCTATTCATATAAAAATTTGGATCATAAATTTTCTCACAAGGAATTTTGTTTTGTTTTAATCGTAGTGCATTAAGGCACTTTTCATTCATGCTTATTCAATTATTTGTTTTCTCATTCCTTGATAATTGAACAATTCAATTGGTTGTGAATTTGAATTTTATTCATCAAAGAAATTTCGATCATAAATTTTCCCACAAGGAATTTTGTTTTGTTTTAATCGTGGTGCATTAAGACACTTTTCCTTCATGCTTATTTAATTATTTGTTTCCCCATTCCTAGATATATAGTTGAACAATTCAACAGGTTAGCAATGATATGGTTGACATAGTGCTTTCATATACCAACCCAAATTGGCTAAATAATAATATTATTTTTAGTTAGTAACAAGAATGGTTAGGCCTAAGTGATAGAGACATGAAGATATAAACAACGTGGCTAGCTAGTAATTATTTTCACTTAAGTGGAAGCTCCCACTTATAAGTTACAAGATAGTGTTCTATTAGCAAGAGTTAAGACTTAAGACCATATGAATTTCACTTTAATCAAAGATGAAAATGAAAGTTGTGTTAACACCACTTTCCATCCACTCATATTAAATTCCATCGGAAAAATGGGGTCTGATGATTGCATTGGCAATATTGATAAAAACAAATTTTTTAAAGATGTTAGATTCAAACTTTCAATCATTATGTTTTTGAATTTTTAGAACAAGTTCACTTTTAAGTATTTCTGCAAAATTTCAAAAATTACAATATACATAAGTCTTTTGTTTGTTATAAACTTCTATCTTCATGTCAAATAGGACAAATAAATAACAACTTTTTCTCAAGAATTTTAACATTACCGAATTCCAACTAAAGATTATTTCTTCCTCAAAAAAAATAAAAAAAAAATAAAGATTATTTGGTAAATTACACCGGTAAATATAGTACTTTTGGTGCACTTGACCAATTAAAAAAAAAAATTGTACTTTTTGTGGATACACCAATGCATGTTATTGAATATAGACGATAAATTAGGAAAATAAATTATAATTATATAATTGTTGAATTAATGTGATATGAATCTTTGACTGAATACTCTGTCCCAAAGATGCATACCTGTTCTTCTATGACTAACTCAACGCAATAGAGTGTGTATAATTGAAATGAGATTATAATTATTTTTTTGACATAATAATTGACATTAGATAATGAATGAGCCAAGTTGGTTTTAGATTATTATTCATATCTTGTATCTTTTACAAGTTCCATAGATAAAAATCCAAATGGACGTCATTGATGGTGACCTAATTAATTTCCTTGTTTGTAATTAAAGTTTGGTCTGCATTATTGATTTAGAAAATAAATAAAATATAAGAGAAAACCCATTTGAAATTTATTTACAGATCATGGAAAGAAAGTCTATGCTAGGATACTTGTCAAACCAAATTCTGCTTCCATGATTCAAGATGAAGCTACCAAATAAAAATTTAATATGTTCTTAAATATATAAGTTAGAATATGTATTCTTTTATGACTTTGCTTAAGTCGTAGAAATTTATGAATATGATGAGTTGTGCTCATCTATTCACACTAGTCTATCTGTAATAGCAAGAAGAATTTCCTATTCCATGTGGGAAAGGGTTCGCATTAATGCAAGGTTTAATTACAACTTTGTTCATTCTATTTGGACACTAAGTGATTTCAATAATCATTCAAATATTTTTGACCCGTTATTTCTTTTTTCAAATTTTATCTACCTAAAATTCTTTAAATTATCATTTCTATAAGATATTTGAGGGGTTATGATAGATGTGAATTGATTTGTGTGATCACAAGATGATGATTGGATTGCGACACTTTTACAATTCATCTATAATATGTTACCTAGTGTTGAATTGTGACACTTACAATTCATCTGTAATATGTTACCTAGTGTTCAGAGGGCACAAATCCTCTCTCGTCACGGGATGGTCCAGTGGAATCCCAACCATTGATTTGGTTGACCTAAGTTCATTAAAAAGTATAAAAGACCAATTAAATGGTTATGATTGACACAGGACCTCCTCCTGTGTGGTATTCACGGGGGAGAATTTCAGTCGGTGTTCAAAAGGTTGTTTAGAAGATTAGTACCAAGAGTTAAAATATTATGATCTTCTACAAATACATTGAATATAAATGATCTCGTGTATAATTATAATTCATTAATATGTATACATACACATTAAGTAGATTGCATGTACAATTATTTCTAATTGAGTGAGAAATATCTCTTTAGTTTCACTAATTACATGGGGCTGAATGTTATAGAAAGGTTTAGGGAAAGTTTTGGTCACTTGTCCTTGCTAGGTTCTGCCTCTGGAAGTTTAAATTTGGGAGGTTTATCAACACCCTTCCTTGAGTATTCCCTCCATCGCCGTGCCGCTGCAGCGGCTCTTTCCGCTCTTTCTTTAGTTTCATCTTCTGCAAAATGATTACCATTTAAAAGACTTGAGTAGAATGAGGAACAATAATCCTCATATCACACTAACTGCCATAACATATTAATTATATAATAGCGGCAAATTTTCTTTATAGAAGCATAAAAATTTAGAAATTACAAATGTAAAGCTCCATGATCAAGACTTAAGGCTTGCTTGGATTGACTTTTTGAGCTTATCTACTAGCGTAAGCACTTATAAGGCCATTTGAAAGATCTTATGGAAACAACTAATGATATGTTCATAAGTTATTTTCAGCATATTTCCATAAGCTGCTTATGAAAATAGGATATGCTGATATGAAAACAATTTGACTTTAATTTATCTGTTATAGGGCTAGCTTAATACGTAAGTACTTATACGATAAGTGTTTATACTATAACCAATTAATTAAGTTGTTTATTCAGAGAGAAAGAAATGAAGACTTGAAACAGTACAGCACCTAGTAGGCTATAACACAAACATTTGCAAATAATTATTATGATTTCCATTACTTTAGAGTGTAAATCCCTTTTTTGCTTTTGAATCCGCAATACCTGAATTTTGATAGTCTTTTGGTTGACCCCAAAGATTGTCCCAGTAAGAAACAGTTTTATCAGAACTTTCCTGCCTCATCATTCTCAATTTTGCTTGTTCCTGCCAGAAAACTAGTAAGTACTTGATTGCACTAGAAACCATACTAATCAAGTGCATAATATGCTTTAGACGCAGAAGCTGGAATGGTTAATAAATATTTACGCCTTGTTATATTTATTAACTATCCATTGAATGTAATTAATCACATATTTAAACCGGGTTAAGCATCCAAATTGTTGTAGCAATTTGTGAGTCACAAAGACACGATTCTTCTATATAAAGCAAAAACTGAAGTGTTTGAGAATATAAGAGTTCTAACCAAGACTTTTGACTGTCTCTTTTCCCAGCGCGAACTTGCCTGTCAATAGTAAATGCAGATCATATTAGATATGAGAACAGCACTTTCGGACATTGGAAGAAAAGGTTTTCAATCAAAACTAGAAACTAAAGAGACGAGAAGTTTATGACTACATGATGGAAAATTGAAATGCTAACATGGATTATAATCACTTTTATGAAAATTGGGAGTTCGAATGAAGAATGTTTTATTTTTGGTTGGTCTTTGAATTAGGTCATAGTAAATGTAAGCATACAATCATTGCAAACACATGGAATCCACAAGAAGAAAACTTATGAACGTTTGAATAACTGTGTCGCTGTAGCACTGTTCTTACCATTCTGAAAACATCAAATGAGGCTGATCCCATTCCTGAAAGCATTAGAGCAACCTGCTCATATTCGAGAGACTTGGTGAAAATCATTATCAGGAAAATCATTTCAAAACGCAAATTTTAAAACTTCAATAGCATGTACGAAATCAAAAGAGATGTTGAAATTATATTGAGAATATAGAAAATGTACCAAAAACATTGAAAGAAATCTATGGTATAAGGAACAAGGCCTTACATTGACTCTTTCTATATGGCGCATTTCATCTTCGAGTAATGATAGCTGTGCAGCAGATGTCCAATGAATGCAGTCAACAGGGCTGGCAATTTTTTTTGTTAAATTGATTCCATTAATCATCATTAGCTTAGTTGCTTCACAAGCAGTATCATTTTGATACCAAATATTCTAAACCTCAAATATCTAACAGCTGCAATGAGAAATCAAAACTACAAACCATAGACGTTATGATATTGATAAGCCAAGGTGCCTAAGGCAAGCCAGTTAATTGCTAAAAATTTGTTATTTAGCTACTGATTTATCAAATTAGTTGTTAAGTCTGCCACTAAATGAGTTTGTGACTGATTTAGAGATCGAATCGAAAAATCATTAAATCACTAGTCATTTATATTAGCAACCGATTTGACATTTTTTATCTATTAGTTGATCACTAAGTCAATCACTATATAACAATTTTTTTTGGTAGAATATTAGACTTTTATACTCAATTACAATAATAGAAATGACTGATAAACACTGGTGATTAAAGTGATGCATAAAGACATACCAACTCTCAATTGCCTGTTGAACTAATTCAGGGTTCCCGCGCTGGCTGAATACTCTGGCTCTTCCAAAATCTTCCTCCATTGCAAACACATCAGTTGCTACATTGGCACAATTTTTGCAGCCTGTTGAAGGATTTGGTATTGGAATTGGAATATATTTATATGTTAACCTTTGTGATTTCTCATCGCAAAGCTTTATGGATGTATGATTGGCGCTTAATTGATAAAGCCCTATCTATGACACGCAACCTTAATAGATAACTTTGACGTTGTTCCAATGTCTTACTGGAATTGTAAGATGCTAATCAAGTTCGTTCTTTCATTGGTATTTACAGGAACTCTAATGACATTAAGTTAGTAATGTTATGGAATGCATTTGATAACAAATCAAGACAAAGGGACAAATCTGCTTAATATATTGTAATTCCAGAAACCATTTTGGAATATTTATAATTTGTAGGACTAGTTTGATACAATGCTACAATTCAAGGACCAACATGTGCTTATAAGTTCTGTAACATTTGGTACAAACAAAACTAAAGAAGGTAAGACTGTGTGAATGAAGTACCTATGCAGCTGAACTCATCAACAAAAACATGATCCTTCGGGCAAGAATCATCCAAGAAAGGATTGGCTGAAGTTAAAGAATAGCCATGAATTTCATCATAAACATTTCTCTGAATGGGATCACTGAGCACCTACAATAGTCAGTTTCCAATAAAATCACATGAAAAAGATAAATACTTTTACAAAATTTTCATCTAGCTTAAAAATTAAATTTATTTAAAATGGAACATACTGCATAAACTTCATTGATGAACATGCAGAAATTAGTGGTTTCAGGATTGTTGCCGCTCAAGTCCGGGTGACAAGCTTTCATGCAATCATAGTAGGCCTTCTTGATCTGCTCCGGTGTAGCATCTGGAAACTAGTCAAAAGAACCAACCAATTATTAGAAAATACCAATGTTTTAAAAACTATCTGAAATCACAATTATGGCTGTGATGCTAAGGTTTTCGATGTCACCGTGACCACATCGTAGTTGCATATGCTTCAGCTGTATTCGAATGCAAATTTCTATAATCTTAAGAATAAAAAGGCAACTGCAACACCACCGCAGATGCATCTTTAACAATGCGATATACTATAGTATATCTTACAAAAAATAATATTTCGACACATAAATTTGACAATAATTAAAACAGTTAACACAGTCCAACCATGTGGCTAGTTACATGTAATGAATGAATATTATTGAATATAACAAGCTATAGAAACTCATTAATTAATCATCCACTAAACGTAATTAACAACATTTTTAAACATCATTTGTTACAAAAAAAAAACATTTTTAAACATCATTAACCATAAAATTTCCAGATGTTCAAATATATTATACCCCCTCTGTCCTTATATCTAAGGACCCATTTGATTTTATTTTTGTCCCTAAATGTAAACCATTTTTCAAACTACTAGATGTATTTTTTTTCTTCCTAAACATACCCCTAATTAATACTACTAACTTGTCTTGAAATTTGAAAAGTCAAATTTAATACAAATACAACCAAAGGACAATTTGATAATATTAACACACAAAACAGACACATTAATTACACTGACAACTTTTCTTAAAAAATGTGAAAAATGCAAAGGGGGTTACATTAAGGGACGAAAGTAGTATTAATGAATTGCAACACCTTATTATATTCATGGGAAATGCTATAACCAAAAAACCAGTGTCCCGGGAATCAAATATAGTATTATTACATTGGAAGTTGTGTAATCTATTCCAGAAAAACTTAAAAAACGTCATTTTCAACTTAATAAGGGTCGTGCTACCTCATTAACTATCAACTGAACTTGATTAACCATTTGATTAACCATTTATTTGAACCGCGTTAACTATCTAAATTGTTTTCAAAATTTGTTGACAAATAATACACAAAAGATTTAGGCTCTGTTTGGCAAGACCATAAAACGAGCTTATAGCTTATAGCGGATAGCTTATAAGCTCGTATGACAAAAAAAGCTTTGTTTGGCAACAGTTTTTCACAACGAGCTTATAGCTTATTTCACGAACTTTCACGAGCTTATAAGCTATTTTTCATACGCTATTCCAAGTAGCGTTTGAGCTTATAGCTTATAGCTTATCATTTTTTATTCCATTTTTACCCTTATTAGTTTAACTAAATTCTATTTTTTACCCTCAACATTAATTATATTCTAAATTAAAATACATATGGTTTAAACAGCCATATATGAATGATTTTTTTGTAATGATGAAAGATTTTTTTTTACTGTTACATTTAAGCATTTATTTATTTTTTTACAATTGTTACCTTTTTTTTGGTAACCATTTCAATATTTACTGTTACTATATTGTTACAGCAAAACATTATTTTTACGCTCTACTTTTATTTATTTATTTATTTTTTGGGTACAGACTACTTTTTTCTTAAAGAATGCACAAACTAATGTTATTTATTGTTAATATATTTTTTAATATGTATTTTTTTTTTGAAGGGATGTAATTTTATTTACAGTTAATATATTTTTTAACACTTTATATGTAATTTTCTAGACAAATGAAAATAAATATAAATTAATATTTAGGGATTAAAAATTAATTTAATAATAATATTAAATTAATAAATTTAAATTATTAAATTTTAAATAGTTAAGCATTAGTTGATATAAACTTTATTATGAATTAAAAATGTCCTTTTACATTTATCAGCTAGTTGAACCGCTAATTTTACCAAACACTTCAAGTAGTTTATCAGCTATAAACTATCAGTTATAAGTCATCAGCTATAAGTTATCAGCTAACTTATCAGACATCCGTTATTTTTAACAAAGAGAGTCTTCGCAAATTCCAACCAACTTAACAAAAGGGTCTAACTATATTACCCTATAAGAAAAAAATAAGATCATACATAATTATTAATGAAAACTATTTTAGCAGAAAATGACAGAAGACAGAATTTGATGTATTACCAGACCAAGAACAGCATAATAGTCCTCTGCAGTAGTAACAACCGGAGAAACTGAATCCTCAGCAGCAACTCTTAACCTCCCACACCTTCTTCTCTTACCACTTTCCATAGCTAAGGTACAAGGACTTGCATGCTTTGTCAGCTTCCTCCATGAGGTTTTTGAACATAAATTCAGTGATGGATTGTGGATTTTGAGAGCTTCAGTGTAAAATGGAGACAGTAATTGAGCCATTATTCTTCAATGTTGAAAAATTAACTTATGTTTTTGAAACTGTTAAATGTTGAATTTAAAATTTGATTAAGTAGAATTTCACATATATATATTTTTTGGACAAATTGCATGTAACTTGCTTGAAATGAGCATACATGAATGACACGTGCCTAAAAAAAGAAAGTAAAATTGCTGACATGGCCCGACCTAGAGACCTCCTTAGTTCGGTGAGAAATATTAGCAACACATCTTATAACACATATTTTTTAACACACATTTTTTGATTGGTTAAAATTCATATAGGTCTCATCAAATCATGTAGGTCCTATATCAATTTAGTGGGACTCGTGTAAATTTTAACCAATCAAAGATAATGTGTTGAAAAGTATGAGTTAGAAGGTATGTTGCTAGCATTTCTCTATTCGCTTATATATATATATATATATATATATATATATATATATATATATATATATATATATATATATATATATATATATACAATTGAATTCATATTTACCAATTAGTGATAAGTCCCATTCAAATACCGTAG
>Ga0209282_1002622_pt1 | contig 10463 bp, 7 predicted proteins | sample Mtrugardesep15_FD_187529 | JGI IMG/M metagenome (GOLD analysis project Ga0209282, IMG submission 187529) | Root nodule microbial communities of legume samples collected from California, USA - M. trunc garden sep15 (SPAdes) (version 2) | ecosystem: Host-associated > Plants > Roots > Nodule...
ACATAAGCATAAGCATGATATTAAAATCAAAACATATAAACTCCAAGAGCTAAATCATCATGAATCCACTGAACTCTTCTGTTGGTATGCCTTTAATATGAGTAGACCTGTGCAAAACTTTGAAAAAATCTGTTCTCAAGCAATAAGTTATGCAAAAGGTATTCCATTGGCTTTAAAAGTAATAGGATCCAATTTGAAAGGTAAGAACGTAGAGGAATGGGATATTGAATTGCAGAGATATAGAAAGGTTCCAGATGCTGAGATTCAGGGTGTATTGGAAATCAGCTACAAAGGCCTATCTGAGTTGGAGCAAAAAGCTTTTCTGGACATTGCTTGTTTTTTCAAAGGGGAAAGATGGGATTATGTTAAAAGGATACAAGAAGCTTGTGATTTTTTCCCAGTTATACGAGTATTTGTTAGTAAATGTCTCTTAACTGTTGATGAAAATGGTTGTATAGAAATGCATGATCTAATTCATGACATGGGTAGAGAGATTGTTCGGAAGGAGTCGACATCAAACCCTGGTGAACGCAGCAGATTATGGTCTCATCAAGATGTTCTCGATGTACTGAAAGGAAATTTGGTGAGAATTATATCATTTTTACTTTCTTAATATACCTTTTTATTTTTGAACACTGGCAAATATATTTTAGTCTCAAACTATCTACATTTTTCATGTATTTTCTACAGGGAAGTACTACACTTGAAGGAATAATGCTTCATCCCCCAAAACAAGAGAAAGTAGATCATTGGGCTTATAATGCCTTTCAAAAGATGAAAAACCTCAGAATTTTGATTGTAAGGAATACATTATTTTCATCTGGACCTAGTTATTTGCCGAATAGTTTACGGCTACTCGATTGGAAGTGGTACCCATCAAAGAATTTCCCGCCAGATTTTTATCCATACAGAATTGTTGACTTCAAGTTGCCTCATAGCTCGATGATATTGAATAATTCTTTTCGGGTACACACATTTGCTTCAACTTTTTGTATTTATTATAATATGTGGTAAAATTGTCAGTATAACTAGCAAGAGTTCTTCTTAATTCAAAAAAAAAAAAAAAAAAAAAAAAAAAACTAGCAAGAGTTAAAAATTATCATAGTTGACTGTGCTTTAGTCATGTTGGAATTATAGAATTAATACCTTAGTAATATGTACAGTTATTGATGTTGCTAGAAGATCAATAGTTAATTATCTGCCTAGTAAATCACATTCATGTACTTAGGAACTAGAAAGCTGATTAATATTCTTGTAACTCCCATATTGTATCTACTCTCTAGAGTGTATATAAACAGATCAGCTGAGTGGAATTTCACTCAAGCATTCCATAACTATTAGTCCTTTAACAAGTCAATTATATTTTGTTTTGCAGATTTTTGAGGACTTGACATTCATCAATCTCTCCCATAGTCAATCCATAACTCAAATTCCTAATCTGTCTGGAGCTAAAAACTTAAGAGTGCTTACGGTTGATAAATGTCATAAACTTGTAAGGTTTGAAAAATCCATTGGATTTTTGCCTAATCTGGTGTATTTAAGTGCTTCAGGGTGCAGTGAGCTCAAAAGTTTTGTGCCAAAAATGTATTTGCCCTCCCTTCAAGTGCTTTCATTTAATTTCTGCAAAAAATTTGAATGTTTCCCACAAGTAATGCAAAAGATGGATAAGCCATTAAAGATTCACATGATAAGTACCGCCATTAAGGAGTTTCCAAAGTCTATTGGTAACCTTACAGGCCTGGAGTATATGGACATGTCAATTTGCAAAGGGCTCACAGATCTATCAAGCAGCTTCTTATTGCTACCAAACCTGGTCACTTTAAAAATTGGTGGATGCTCTCAATTAGGAATATCATTTAGAAGGTTTAAAGAGCGCCATTCCGTGGCAAACGGCTATCCAAATTTAGAAACACTTCATTTTAGTGAGGCGAATCTATCATATGAAGATGTTAATGCCATTATTGAAAAATTTCCAAAACTGGAAGACTTGAATGTTTCGCACAATGGGTTTGTAGCCCTCCCAAATTACATCAGAAGATCTCTGCACTTGAAAAATCTTGATGTGAGCTTTTGCGGTAATCTTACAGAAGTTCCAGAACTTCCATTAAGTATTCAGAAAATAGATGCAAGACACTGTCAATCCTTAATTCCTGAGGCATTAAGTTTGCTCTGGTCTAAGGTTTTACTTCTTTCTGCATTATTTACTTAATAGAAGATAGGCTTAAATGCATTTGTGACCCCTTAACTTTTAAAAAGGTGCGATTTTGGCCCCCTAACAAAAAAAAGTAACAATTTTACCCCTTAATTTTACAAAACGTTGCAAAGCTGGTGAGAAGACACCACGTGTCCCAAAACAGGAGGCCAAAATCGGAACTTTTTGTAAAGATAAAGGGCCAACAGATCATAATTTCCTAAAGTTGGAGGGTCAAAAGAGCATATTTCCCTATAGATAGAGGACAAAATTTTATTTTTTTTATTAGGAGGCCAAAATCGCAAGGTTTTTAATATAATGCATCATGGAGGCTCTGTCCAAGGTTTTCTGTCTTTCTCCGTTATGTACATAATAGAAAATATTGACAATCTGTAAGTAGTATGTTGATGCAAACACACTAATGTCTTTTGTTTTGGCATCACAGGTTTCACAAGAGATCCAAAGAATACAAGTTGTAATGCCAATGCTGAAAAGGGAGATTCCAGAATGGTTTGACTGCATTTGCAGTCAAGAAATTCCGCTTTTTTGGGCTCGCCGCAAGTTTCCTGTTGTTGCTTTAGCATTAGTGTTCCAGGAAGCAAAAAAGACAGACAGTGTTTCTATGTTTTATGAAGGTGCAAATTCGTTTACTAGATTCAAAGGCTGGCACACTGTAAGCCTCCATTTGTTTATTGACGGCGAAGAAATTTGTGGCAGGGATTGCCATTATTTTATTGTTGGGGCAGATCATGTGCTATTGTGTGATCTACGTGTTTTGTTTAGTGATGAAGAGTGGCAGGACCTTGATACAAGTATTGGAGACGAATGGAAGGCCGTTCAGGTTCAATATGATTCAGACTTGATTCTGACTAATTGGGGAGTTTATGTGTACAAGCAAGAAACAAGCATGGATGATATCCAATTCATACCTCCCAATGGCAATTCAATTTCCTACATGGAATCGTCGTGTTTGGTTCCAAAGGGATCTGCAGAGCAAAAATTTAAACATTTGTTGGAAAGTTTCAATCCAAGAGATATGTTTCATGATTATATGCCTTTATTTGAATCAGAAGAAGGTCCAGTAAGGTCTTTAAAAGTGCTTTTGCGGTCTTTGAGGAATGCCAAGGCTGAAGTTATAGAAAAGACTTCTTCATCTGCCTATGGGGTAAGTCTAAAGCAAGACGATGAGGATTCTGTAGAGGATGTGATTCAAGTATTAGAGATGATAAAAGAGAATTTATCAGAACATTTTGCTGATTTATCTCCTGAAGATATTCAAATTGCAGGCGGAATTTTGGAAAGAATATTGAGGGCACGGGTAGAACTAATGAAGGAAAATAGCTTGGACATTAGTATGCCTATTATACTAGAGTATACTGATGCATCAAGAGCTACAAATCGACGCTTTTGGGGAATCATGGAGATAAAATTGGGAGATCCATTTTACAAACCAGTGTTGAGGAGGCAAAACCAAATTTCCTGGGGACTTGGGACGTATGAGCCGAGGGTAATCATTGTTGAATTGAAATGCCAACCTGCAGATACAGAGGAAGCTTCAAGCTCTAGCCTGGAAGAATCCTTGGAGGAAGGAAACTACAATCCTGAATTGGAAGAGTTAATGACGAGGATAGAGCAAGATGCTATGAGCTTCAATAAATCTTATGGGAAAATGAAGGCATCTATTGTTCAAACTGATGAGTCCATTTCAGAAAAATATCTATTGGAAACATTAATCTTCAGAGGACTATGGATTTTGGGAAAATTGACAATGTTTGGATCAGCGACCAAGTTCAAGGTCACATCTTATGGGAAGATGAGGGCCGAGGACGAACCTTTCCGCAGACTGAGGAGATTTTTCTGGGGTTTGATCTTGGGTCTTCTTGCCCTAATTCTATTTTCATTTTATTTCTTTGTACGCGTGTGCCTTTATTTGTATAGGATACCAATAATAAGGAAGTTATTAGAATGGGGTTGGTGGCTTGTCAAGCATATTTTTTTGGCTTGTAGAAAATTAAAAAGGGGAATTGGCAGGATTATTAAGAGAATAAAAGAGAAGGAATTGTAGTGGCAGAATGTTTGTAAATTTGTCCACAAATGTTTGGCTTGTCTATAGCTTTGTCCATAAGGGTTTTACATCTTTGTCTATAATAGTTGCAGTTGCATTGTGAGAGGATTTGTCTTGAATTGCATTCAGGTATAATCTTGATCCTTTAACATGACTGCATTTTCTTATCTTGTGTTCTCGTTCTTGTTTTTGCCATTTTTCTGACTGAAATTGTGCCATTTGAATCATACACAGGTATGACTAAGGTGACTGAAGATGCGTGATGATGGATAAGAATGAGAAGGGAAGGAGTCATTTTGGAATATTGCACTAGAAGGCAAAGTTCTTGTTCATGTGTGTTTTGTTTGATTGGATTGTGAAGTCATTATGGACAGAATTAGAGAGCATTTGCTTTTGCTTCTGCATGTAGCATTGAGGATGCTAAACGAATAGTTTCAGTGTTTGATAGGTTTGTAAGTCTCATATAATGATAAAGTCTTAGTGAAGTTGTGATGGTTTTCAGATAACTGATATGTTGTATATTAAAAATGAAAGAATCCATAATATAATAGAAATCATATTTTGATATATTCTGATATTCTATTATGATAGACAAATGGACATCAAATTTCGGCAACAATTTATATGGTTAAAACAGTTTAAATATGTGATTAATAATTATGTTCAATTGATGATTAATGGATATAACAATGTGCCGCAACTTATTAACCATCCACTGAACACAAGTAATCAGGCGGTTTTAAACACCACCAATTTAAACACCACCAATCATGATTTTAAGTATATATTTTAACACAAATTGTAGTTAATGAATACAATGTATATTTGAACATCTCAAAATCATGTATATTTTAACACAATTTGGTTGGTTAATGGATATATGTATAATATTTGAACACCTGGAAATCATGGTTAATGACATTCTAAATTTGTAGTTAATTGGGTTTAGTGGATGGATAAAGAATTGAGACACTTTTTATATTCATTAATCGTGTACCGAACGTAATTAACCCCATTTAAATTGTGTTAAGCATCTAGCTTTTTCTGTCAAATTTTGATATCAATTTTGTATCAAAATTTAAGGAGGTTTCTCTTTCATTTTTCTACTGTGTATTTATGTACAGTAGTTTGTAGATAATGAAGATGGAGCTGGAAACAATCAGAAAATTTTGCAGGCTTTATATATAATCCAAACTGATCATTTATTCAGATATATGTACAAGGCTTTATATACTACAAAGAATTACATAACAAACAAAAGAACATATATCCTATACAAGCTCTATAGAAAGAATCAAAGAATTATCTATTGTGTATGTATCATCCCTTTAATGTATCACAGGAAACCTAAATTGCGTACATATTAAGCATATTAAGGAATAATGCGTGTACACCTGCGGAGAGGAGTGGCTGACATTTAAGCTCTTCAAAATGTGCTTTTGAGAACTATGGTTTCCTGAAAGTGGCCTCCAAGTAGTTTTCGAGGGATCAAAATTGTACACATTTGCCAAAATACTACTTGCTTCCATGTTTGAGTATCCGTTTCCGTGTAATATTTTGATACCAAAAGCTTTGGCATTGAATCTTCGACTACGAATCATTATGTGAGTCGTTGCACATGCACTCTGGGACAGGATACTTCGTGACATCCCTCCCGACCTTGCTAGTCCTGAGTTCCGGTTGTCCTAATGAATTCTGATGCAATTCCTTCACAATGCTGTTAAACTCTGCTTCAGGGAGGGAAGGATTCAAAAAATAGGGATGCATTTGTCTTTTGTTTGGGGTTATGTATTTTTTGTGTCCTGCATAGGCCCTGTGACCCTGAAAGGAATAACATTTAGGTTTAGATATTAGAAATTGTCGAATGAAGAATCTACATTAAATAAGTGTATGCATGATTACATTTACAATATATATTTATGCAACATCCATCAATGTGACTATCTTAATTGATGATTACAAGTTATGGAGAAAATATGTTTTTGGTCTTATAAAATCATGACTCATCAACATCCCTAAAATAATTGATTGTATCCTCAGTCCTTTTTAATTACTAAAAGCACACTATTTTTATTAAATATGAAGACTAAAGGTGAGTAGAAATTTTATAGGGACTAAAGTTGAAAGGTCGCAATCTTTTCTTATAAAATATGTGTGAATACAGTATATATGAATGCATGGCCAATATATGTAAGCATGATTACAATATAGTTATGCAACAATCATCAATGCTTATGTGAGTATCTTAATTGCAAAGCACTCTTGCTGTCATTATATAGTCATACCTGAAGCGCATGGCCCATATTTCCTCCATGAGATGGCATGAAAACATCACTCTTCTCAGAAACTATGTAATCTATGGCAGCCATTAGAGAAGCTTTCTTCGCAAATGGTTCTAGTTCTCCAGGCAATGCAAGATCTTCCTTATTATAAAGATGTGGAAACTCATGGATTAATGGATGCAAAGCTTCTTTTCCACCCAATGGTTGTCCCCCGGCCCAATAAATTCTTGCATCTTTTTGAGCTCCTAAAGCTTTAAGCAACCTATAAATCCAGAACAAATAAACAAAACTCTGTCACACTAATATTCAGAAAACCACTGAAAAGTGAAGCCTATAGGATCTTTGGATAAACAACTTAATTAAGCGCTTGTAGCATAACTGTTTATCATATAAGTGTTTATGTATACACGCTATTTCTATAATAAAAGATAAAATAAAATCGAACTATTTTTATATAAACTAAACTGATTTCATAAGCTATCTTGGAGAGCTTGTGGAAATAAGCTGGAAACAGTTTATGGACATGTCATAAGTTGTTTCCATAAGCTCTCCCAAATAGTTTCATATAAGTGTAAATGCCAGTAATAAACTCGAAGAAGAGAATCCAAACAGACTCCTATACAAAAGTAGAAGAATTTAATATTTACCTGGTAACATCCATGGCAGTCAAGGGACAAAGACCAGCCATCTTTCTTTCATGGTAAGTCATGTTTGATCTTCCTTTCAAGAGCTCCGGTCGTTCTCTCCTCTCATTCTTTACAATCTCGTCAAACTCAGGACTTAGACCAGGTAGACAACCAGTCCTCACCCACACATCCTTTTCCATTCTTAGATGAAGAGCAAGGTAGGGTCCTTTGCTTTGCATTCTCTCAGCAATCTTGTTTCCAAGTTCTTGAACTGGTTTGGCAAATCTCAATGCACTAAAAGCAACCTGAAAACATAGGTGAGATAAGAACATTTAGAATAAGCTACCTATTATTACACAAATGAAGATACTATAGAGACTTTACAATACCTTGCATCGAAGCTTCTGAAGATCCGAAGGAAGATCCTTTGATAGCCTTGAATCCAGGCTACGTAAAAGCAAAACACCTTCTCTGTTGAACTGCAAAGGACAACAAAAACCATGTTAAACTCTAGTTCAACAAGAACAACAATCACTCACTGCCCAAATTTTTTATGTCCACAGAAGTCAAAGCTTTCATTAGTTAACATGATATATACAAGTTAAATAGTTAATACACTTTCTCATCAAAGAGACAATCATTGTGTGAAATTTTTCAATGCAAAAGTAAACAAAAACTTAGGACTGAAACGTAAAGATGCTAAAACATAAGAAGAGTAATTAACAAAAAAAACTTACTCTTTTGAGATAGCGTGAACGGATCCAACTTGGAGTGACATGAAGAGGAGGACTTCCCTCCACTGGCTTCGTCATCAAGTGTGTTGATGGCAATGACGAAACCACCCGAACATCATTAGCAAGAACATTCTTGAAGTGCTCAAAATCAAATATATCAGCAAATTCACTGCAAAACAAAACCAAAACCAATAAGGAAAAACATCATAAATTACAGAAAACTCTCTTCTAGCATTCACAAATAAGGAAAGAAATTTAATCAACATCAACATTGAAACATAACTAGTATCAAAAACAAAAAGATTGAAACTATAGCTAAGAATAGAACTATGCTTAAAGCTTAAGCTTCAAATTTGTAACAGCTAAATATATATCCAAATTTGGTCTTCATCAAACAATATTGAAACAAGATCAATCTATGCTTAGGCTTAGATTAAGTCCAAAATTGTAACAACTAAACCTTACATAAATCTTCATTGATTAAAATCATCACTTCACAATATCACAAACCATGAACAAGAAGAATAGTATAGTTTACCTTTCATCTCCCCAAATGACATTAACTTGCAAAATAGGTACAACCAAAGCAGCACCAAGAATCCTTGCAATAACAACAGCATCAACAATTTGATTCCTCTGCTGATTCAACCCTCCAGAAACAACCACCATAAGATACCTTTTTCTATTCTTAACAATCCCATCACTTTCTCTTCTATAATCCCTACTGAAATCCAAACAAGGCTTGTACCCTAACCCATCTGGTTGCTTCCAAAACTCACCCTTTTCAAGTCCCTCACCCTTTTCTTCATCCTCCAAGTCAACTCCACTAGGAACCTTTGCTTGTAACATCACATTAGCAATCAAAGGAAGTGAATTTGACAAACTACCATCATTCAAAACCTCATCTTTCTTCATTGAAACAACACCAAGTTCAGATTTTGAACCAAACCCATTTGAGATTGAAGGGTTTTGAACAACCCCAAGTTCAGATTTTACCAAAACATCACCATTAAAAATCTCATCTTTATTCATTGAAACATCCTTAAGTTGAGATTTTGAACCAAACCCATTTGAGATTAAGGGCTTTTCAACATTTGTAGCACATGGGCTTTTAGAAAACGGTGTTTTAAGATTGAAACCAATCATAAACAAAGCAAAACCACCAAGAAAAAAGAGAGTGAAAAAGAAAAACAATCTTGAGGGGTTTTTCCATTTTGTTAAGGTGGTGAAGAAGAAATTTGAAGCAATTTTAGATGAAGATTTCTTTGGAGTTTGATCATCAAGTAATGATTGAATAGAAGAAGATGAAATGGAATTGATTATTTGTGAAGGAACTGAGATGTATGAGAGTTTCTTTGCATTGTTCTTTGACTTAGCCATTGAAGATGAAAGAGAAAGAGAGAGAAAGAGTATTGGTTTTTCTTGTTCAATGTCAATGTTTGGTTTTTTTATATACTAAGAAAGAAAGAGTGTTTCTTTACAACAAAGCTTTGTTGTGTTGGGTTTGATTGAGTTGTTAAATGTTTTTCTTTTTTTTCTTTTTTTTACTATAGAAAATGGAAAAAATGAAATAAAAGGAGAGAGAAAGAGAGAGGAAGAATGGTAGAGAGAGAAAGGGCGGCGGGAAGAACAAAGTCAGATGCAACATACGCGTGAATTGAAAATACGGAGCTGAGGGGTGTGACAATATTTTATTTACATTCATTGCTATTCATTTTTACTCGTTTTCTTAGAAATTGCCATTTCATTCATGTTTGTATTCGATATAGATTTGATTTTAAATCCACTTACAATATATAAAAATCAAAGTACAGCAAAATTTCATAATCGTCCTTATGAAAACTCATAATCTCCTTAATTTGATGTGTATAACAGTCATTTTACAAAATTTAATTTATTTGTTTTTTAAATAAACATTGCGGATAATGGTTTGTAATAAATTGTAAGATAACTATGAAGTAAATTATAAATAATTACATGTTGTATCTAAAATAATATTAAAAAAAACGTGTAAATAAATTTCCACGAAGAAAAAGGTTGTAACGAATTTTTTCTATAGCAAGTAAAAAAAAGTAACTAAAATCCTAAAAATTAGTTGCCACGCTATAAAAAAAAAATCAATAAAAAACAAAGGTTTTCAATAAAAATAAAAGGTGTAAATAAATTTCCACGAATGAAAAATCTACTAACAATATATAAAAGTTGAAGTACAGCAGAACTTCTTAATTGTCCTCTTTAAAACTCATGATCTTCTTAATTTTACGTCAAAACTTCTTCTCCTTATTATCTGATTCTCTTTATTTGTTAAATAAATTGCACAAAAAATTCTCAGTCACACTTTTAATATCATTAATTTAGTGGGCTTTATCGTCAATTCTCTATAAAAATAATAAGAAAAAATAGTGTAGTATAGCATAAATATACCAAAACAATCTATGTTATCTTTTATGTTATAAGTATAGGAAAATAGTTCATTCTGATATCTTTTATTCTTTTAATCTTACTAATTTGCATATAAAAAAAGTTAATAGAAATGATACATTAATTTCTTCTAAAAAGAAAAGA